>OLNS01000128.1_pt1 | contig 69006 bp, 59 predicted proteins | sample 1673031 | NCBI WGS metagenome assembly OLNS01 (sample SAMEA3136748, study PRJEB25190) | human gut metagenome | biome: human gut; feature: human-associated habitat; material: faeces | place: Austria | collected 2013
GCCGCGACGGATGCGGAAGCGGAAGCACGACGCAAGGCGGAAGCCGAACGACTGGAAGCCGAGAAGCGTGCCGAACAGGAACGACTTGCCGAAGAGCAGCGCAAGGCGGAAGAAGCCCGCCCCAATATTCTTACCGACACGCCGTCGGAAACCAAAGCCCCAACCGAATCTCATCTCTCCCTGCGTGCCAACCTGCTGCGTTGGGTGACGCTGACCCCCGATTTAGGGCTTGAGTGGCGCATCAATCCCTCGTGGGGCATTGCCGTAAACGGTTCGTGGACTTCATGGAGCTGGAACGACAAGGACCGCCGCTACGCCCTTTGGGAAGTGGCTCCGGAAGTACGTTACTATATGGGTGAAAAGAAAGCCTGGTATGTGGGCGCGATGTTCAAGGCGGGCGAGTTCAACTACAAGCTCTCCGGCACGGGCAAGCAGGGCGACCTGATGGGTGGCGGCATCACTGCCGGCTACCAGCTGCGGCTGAACAAGGCATTAGATCTTGATTTCAACCTCGGTCTGGGCTACCTGAATGCCGACTATGAGAAATATGAAGTCATTGACGGTGTGCGAGTACGTCGCGGCAACGGGACAAAGGACTGGTGGGGCCCCATCAATGCCGGTGTGACATTGGTATGGAAAATTAAATGAAGAATTAAGAATGAAGAATGAAAGACTGGACCGACGGTCAACGGGGTTAATCCAATAATATTTGTTCTTTTGTTCTTATGTCTAAAAAACAGAATAATATGAAAGCAAGACAATATATAAATATGATGGGAATGGCAGCCGCCGTGCTGCTCTCTTCCTGCGTGAAGGACACGCTTTATGACACGCCGCATCCCGACAAGGGAGCTGTCACCGTCAGTCTGACGGGACTGTCGGCAGACGATAACTATGTACTCGACATGGACGGGAAGGTGGCCGACATTACAGGTTCGCCATTCACCTATCCCGACCTGCTCAATCCGGGAACACACAGTATGGTAATCTATAACCGTGCGGAAGGTTTCACTTTCGACGGACGAATGGCACGGGTCAATGCCCCTGATGGCAAGAGCCGTGCGGACGGTGCATCCGTAATCTCCCTGCCGGGCTATCTGAAGACCGTCAGTCAGGAGATAACCGTAACAGCTGACGACACGCTGCGTGTCAATGCCGTTCCGATGCAGCGTGTACGTGACCTGCAACTGGAACTGGAAGTGACGCAGGGACGCCCCGAACTGATACAGAGCGTGACCGCCACCCTCAGCGGCATAGCCGGAATTTTTGATATGGAGAAGGGACAGACCATCGGCGAACCGACCTCCACGGTCTTCTCCTTCACCCGTGACGGCAGCAAGCTCACGGCCGACGCCCGCCTGCTGGGTACGATGGGAGACGTGCAGGCGCTGGTACTGGACATCGTCTTTACCGATGGCGGACGCACACAGCGCACAGAGGTCGACCTGACGGAAGCCCTTGCAGACTTTAACAGCGATATGACCACCGCCTACCATGTGACCGGAACACTGGAAACCCCCGTCGGCATGGAAGAAGGCAAGGGCGAAATTACCGGATGGGAAACGGTAGAAGGTGGCGATGCCAGTGCGGAAATGTAACGGTAACTATGCAATTTAACAATTAAAGACTATAAATATAATGAAGACAAGATTTTTTGCTTTCGCAGCGCTGGCATTGACACTTGCCGCCTGTAACAACGACAACGAGAACCTGAATGACGGCCCAGTAGCCGCAGTGATTAACGCCGAAATTTCCGACGCCGTAGCCACCCGTGCCAGCGGCACCCAGTGGACAACCAATGACGAGATAGGCATCTCCGAAAGCCGCTTCGGCTACACCAACGTGCCATACCGGTGGGAAAGCGGGAAGTTCACACCGACAGGAACCATTATCTTCTTCCAAGATGATGACCCGACCACCTTCTCCGCCTACTATCCTTACGATGCGGACGGTGGGACACTGACCGCCACCACCGATGCCACGGCGCAACAAAACCAGCCCGCCATCGACTTCCTCTATGCCACCGGCGCCACTGCCAGTACGCACAATCCTGAGGTGAACTTTACCGACGACACTGATGCAGGCGGCACGGACTGTTCCTTCCACCACTGCATGAGCCAGATTACGCTCACCTTCGAGGCAGGAAGCGGCGTGGACTTCAATATCATCAAACCCACCGGCTACACACTCTCCGGACTGGTGCTGGAGGGCAGCTTCGACACCACCACCGGCACGGCAGAAACGGATGCGAACGCACAGACAGCCGACCTTACAATGGAACTGGACGGCGTACTCACCTCGTCGGTCATCCTCTTCCCGCAGACCAAGGCAAGCATCGGACTGAGCGTGTACTACAACAGCCAGCCCTACACCGCCACGCTCACCATTCCCGACGGCGCACTGAAAGCCGGCAACAACTACACCTACACCGTCACCGTCCGCAACAAGGACCTGAGCATCAGCTCAGCCACTATCAGCGACTGGAACCCGGTGAACGGCGGCAATGTGAATGCAGACCTTTAAGTATATCATTCCTAAAGAACTAAGAATATGAACATTAGACTTCCATTGCATATACTGTCCGCAGCAACCGTCCTGCTTTTTGCAGCGACTGCCTGTACGCAGGACGACCTCGGCGGCAGCACGTTGCCCGAGGGCGAGTATCCATTGGTAATCAACGCCACCGGCCTGCAAGCCGTGGCAACCCCTGCCTCCACCCGCGCCACCGTGGACGGCGACTGGCAGGGCGTACAGACCGTAGCCCTCAGCGTGGGCGGTACGGTGAAGGAATACGATGTGACGGCATCCGATGCCGACGGCTACAAGACTGCCATCCTGAGCAGCGACACCGACCCCTTCTGGTGGACAAGCCGCGAGGACATCACCGTTTCGGCATGGTGGCCATACGGCACCACGATGCCCGATGTGGTAGTAAAGGCAGACCAAAGCACGAAGGAAGGCTTCGAGGGCAGCAACTTCATCTCCGCCGAAGCCCAGACCGTGCAGTTCGACAACCCGACGCTTGAGTTCAGCCACCGCACGGCGCGTATAACGGTTCATCTAAAGCCGGGTGCCGGCATCCCGAGCGTGTCGGGAGTCGATGTTTATGTCACCGGCTTGGGCACGGATAACGGCAACCCCGCCACTATCCGCACCTACGAGGCGGGCGGCGACACCTACGAAGCCCTCACCGCACCGCAGACCGTGAAGGCGAATACCCCGTTCATACAGGTGGATTTAGGCGGAGGTACTTACTATTTCCGCCCGCAGAGCGCTGTGGTATTAGAGGCGGGCAGCCGCTACACCTACACCGTCAATGTGAACGCCACCGGCCTGACGCTGGAGGGCTGCACCATCGGCGGCTGGACTGACGGCAGCGGCGAAAGCGGCACGGCAGAGGATTTGGGTTATTTCATACAGGACGACGGCAGCTACACAGTCTACACCGCTAACGGCCTGAAGGAATGGGCAGAGGCTGTGCAGACCGACCCTACCATCAACTGCACCCTCACTGCCGACATCAACCTGACGGGCAAAGAGTGGACACCGGTAGGTAATAGCGGTCAAACATACAACGGCACTTTCGACGGGCAGGGGCATACCATCACGGGATTGAATATCTCATCTTCAAGTGAGGCGGTAGCATTATTCGGTGATATTGGCGCTGCTGGAAAGGTCATGAACCTGCAACTGAAAGATGTCACTTACAATGGCAGTACGGCTATGGGCGGAATAGCCCATGGTAACTACGGCACCATCACCGCCTGCTCCGTAACGGGGACACTGACGAATACGACTAATAATGGTGCTGTCGGTGGTATCGCGGCAATCAATTATGGCACCATCACCGCCTGCTGGTTCAACGGTACGATAACCGGAGGAAGCAACGTAGGTGGTATAGCAGTATTCAATTTGAATGCTGGTTCTTATTCTGGAAAAATCGCTGCTTGCTACTGGAGCGGTGAGGGAATTAGCTATGGCGTTTGGGGTGGATATGACACCAGCGGAACCACGAAGGTGGACAACTCGACCGTTACTTGGCAGACCGCTGTTGGTGGCATGAACGCTGCCCTTACCGGCAACGACTATCAATGGAAACTTGGCACGGACGGCCTGCCCGTACTGCAAAAGAAACAATAACAACCCCTAAACAACACGCATCATGAAACGAACAACCATCCATATATCCGCAGCCCTCGCCCTGCTGCTCGCCCTTGCCGCCTGTACGCGGGACGAAGCGGGCTTCCTGCCGGAAGGAGCGGAAGGCACACCCATCGTCTTCACCGCCACGGGACTGAACCCCGCGGCGACAGCCACCGCCGGTACCCGTGCCCCGGTGGACGGCGACTGGGAGGGCGTGCAGAGCGTGGCAGTCAGGATGGACGGCACGGTGAAGGCGTACGACGTGACGCCCACCACCGCCGACAACACCAGCGCCACGCTGACCTCCACCGACCCGCACTACTGGACTAACCACGATGACATCACCGTCACGGCGTGGTGGCCCTACACCGAGGGCGAGACCACCCCGCCTGCCGTGGTGGTAAGAGCCGACCAAAGTTCGCCGACTGACTTCGAGGGAAGCGACTTTATTTCCGCCGAGAACCAGCCGGTGAGCTACGGCAACCCCACGCTCCGCTTCACCCACCGCACGGCGCGGGTGACCGTCGTCCTGACGGACTACACCGAGGGGATGGCGTCCGTCAAGCTGACCGGCCTCTCCACCGAGAACGGCAACCCGGCCGTAATCGCCCCGTATGACAAGGGCGGTGACACCTACACTGCGCTCGTAGCCCCGCAAAGTGTGGCAACGGGCACGGCCTTCATCACCTGCGCCTTCACCAACGGCAAGGTCTTCGTCTATAAGATGCAGAAGGCAGCCGAATGGAAAGCGGGCGAGGAATATACCTACACCGTCTCCCTTGCCGCGGCAGAAGATCCGGGATACACCATAGAGGGCGACGGCAGCTACACCGTCACCACCGCCGATGGGCTGAAAAATGTAGCCAAGCTGGTGAACGAAGAGGGCAAGACCGACATCAACATCACCCTTGACACAGACCTCACCCTGACGGGAGAGTGGACGCCGATAGGCACTGAAAGCCAACCATACACCGGCACCTTCAACGGTAAAGATAAGACCATCACGGGGCTGACCGTCAACCAAGAAGGGACAAACTATGTAGGGCTGATTAGCTACCTCGGCTCCGGCGGCAAGGTGCAGAACGTGGTGCTGGAGGGCGTACAGATAACAAGCGACAACAGTTCGGGCTATGCCGGCGGCGTGGCGGGATGGAGCGATGGCACCCTTGAAAACTGCTCGGTGTCGGGCAGAGTCAGCGGCAGCGGCAATAACGGCACTGCGGGCGGTGTAGTAGGCTTCCAAGTGGGCGGTTCCCTTACCGGATGCAGCTCCTCGGCCACAGTGAAGGGCGTGACCTATGCCGGCGGCATAGCGGGATCTACGAATAGTGGTGCCACCCTGACCGCCTGCTATGCCACGGGCAACGTGACCCTTGTAAGTAACGATATAGGCACCTGTTATGCCGGCGGTGTAGTGGGAAACAACGGCTCATCCAGCACCCTCAAAGCCTGCTATGCCTGGGGCAGCGTGACCGATAGCGGAAGCGGCACCGTCTATGTAGGCGGCGTAACGGGAAGCAACGATTTAGGCACCCTGACTGCCTGCTACCATGCCAAAGGGACTGTCAGCGGTCCGGGAGGAGCCACAGGCGGCGTGGCGGGAAGGAACTTCAAGGACTCCATGTTTGATGACGGTATCATCACCGCCTGCTACTGGGGAGACAACGGCCAGACACAAGGCATCGGTGAAGACCAGGTAGGCACCGGCGGAACCACACAGGTGACGGACGGCGACTGGTCAGGAGCCAAGGATGCCATGAACACGGCTCTTTCCGGCACGAGCTGGCGATATGTACTCGGCACGGACGGTCTGCCCGTATTGGAAAAAAATCAGTAAGAAGGAACTCCCATTCCGGGCGGGAGCATTTGTGCCCGGTAAATCATACAGACACCGCAGCCCGCTACCACAAGGTCAGTGGGCTGCATTTTTATGAGGAAAGCATATTGTAAACGAAAATGAAGTAAACTGCATGAAACAGAAAACAGCAGCAATAAAATTCTTGCGCACAAAGATAGCAGCAGGGTATGTGTTGATACTCATTCTTATTTTCAGTATTGTGTATATTTGGTTCAAGGAACATCACAAATTGGAAGAGATGAAAGAGGCAAGTCACAAAATCTCTTGTCTTCGTCAAAATATACATGACATATATGTAAGAGCGGTTGATTTATCATTGATTGGCGAAACCATATTAAATTGGGATGATGAAGATATAGAATTGTACCACACGAAACGCCTGGAGGTGGACACCCTGCTTTACCAGTTCAGTTCTGTTTACCCCAGCAAATGCATAGACAGCATTTGCCTGTTGTTGGCTGAAAAAGAAAAACTGTTGTATGGAATCATGCAGGTACTCAATGAACAAGAAGAAATAGAGGAAAAGATTGCAAAGCAAGTGCCGGTCATAGCTCGGAAAAGTACGCGCGAAAAACCGCAGAAAAGGAAACGTACCGGTTTTCTGGGACTTTTCGGAAAGAAAGAAGAAGCCAAACCGACAGCTACGACCACAATGCTCAATACACTGAACAGCGACATAATAGCCCGTCAGAAAGCACAGAGTGCAAGGTTAGAGAAATACACAGACAGTCTTTCGGCAAGAAACATGGAACTGAACAGCCAGTTGCAGGGAATGATTAAGAAAATGGATGCAAAAATACACTCAGACCTGCAACAGCACGAAACTGAGTTAGCCATCATACGCCAACAATCGTCCATACAAATTGGCGGACTGACAGCCGTTGTAGCTTTTCTGTTGCTTCTTTCGTATGTTATTATCCATCAAAACGTGAAACGCATTTGCAGGTATAGGAAAGAAACAAACGAGCTGATAGACAAATTGCAAAAGACGGTAGCACAGAACAAGCAACTGCTTTCTGCCCGCCGGAAAATCATGTTGACTGTCACACATGAACTCCGCACGCCGCTGACTGCCATCAATGGTTACGGAGAGCTTCTGTCGCAGGCTGAAAGTGAGAATAAAAGAACAGAATATACCCAAAACATAAGGCTGGCTGCCGACCGCATGACAGATATGCTGAATACCCTGCTGAACTTTTTCCGGCTTGACAGCGGGAAAGAACAGGCAAACGCTGTCCCCTTCCGCCTGAAAAATGTGATTGAAATACTTCAGACAGAATTTGAACCACGGGCTGAAGCCAAAGACCTGACCATGCGCATTACCGGATGCAGCGACATCATTCTGATGGGTGACCGCAACCGGCTGGTACAGATCGGCAACAATCTGCTGAGCAATGCCATCAAGTTTACGGAAAGCGGTACGGTAGGACTGGACATTCGCCGGCTTTACCAACGTGCCCTACAAGAGAGAGAACGGTAAGTTCGTAACTGACGGTACGACCATTTATTTTGACGACACCGAAACGAAGACCTTCATTCCACATACAGCTGCCCCGGCGCAAGCGTCAAGCCGGAGCTGCCCATAGACAGAATGGTGCGACGGCCGCTTTCGCAGGCGGCAGCACAAAACAAGCGTTCTTTAAAAGATTGTATAGGAAATAGAATGATTATTGCCGGAAAAGGGTTATTTTTGTTAGCGTAATCAAAAGAAAAAGAATACTATGGCAAAGAAATCGACCCTCCAGGTGAAAGGTACCACCATTAGGACCTTGCAGCATAATGGCATTGACTATATCTGCATCACGGACATCGCTCGCCAGAAAAATCCTGCCGAGCCTAAAGACGTGGTGAAGAACTGGATGCGACTGAAGAACACGCTGGAATACCTCGGACTGTGGGAGCAACTAAACAACCCCGCGTTTAAAGGGGTCGAATTCGACCCCCTTCTGGCAGAAGCGGGCAGCAATGCATTCACCATGAGTCCTATATCCACACGGATGCCATCAAGCAAAATCTCATTCCGGCTGCAGCCGCACTGCTCCAAGATAGCGGCAGGATATGTGCAGATACTATTCGTCATTTTCGGCATCGTCTATATTTGGCTCAATGAACAGAACAGACAACAGGAATTGGAAGCTACTACCTACAAAATAAAAAGTCTCCGCAAGGATGTACACGAGGTATATATGAAGGCAGTGGATTTATCCATGATTGGTGAAACTGATGGCAGTTACATAAAATACGTCCACTTTTTTGGTGGATATATGGAAGAAATCTCTTATCTTTGCTACGTGAATAATAACACGGAAAGCAATGGAGATAAACTTTGATAAGGACTATTTGCGCCAATTGTACGAGGAAGGGAAAACGACGGACAAGAAACATCGTTTCCAGCCAAATATCGTGGCACGCTACCAGTTGCGCATCAAAGTGCTGGAACAAGCAAGAAGCGTGGAAGAGCTTTACGTCATCCACTCGCTTCATTATGAAGTGCTGAAAGGTGACAAGGCTGGTATTTCCTCCATCCGTGTGAACGACCAGTACCGCATTGAGTTCACGGTAGAACAGGTCTCATCGGAAACGGTGGTGACCATCTGCAATATACTTGAATTATCAAACCATTATAAATAGAATAATTATGGGAAAATACATCTGTCAACGCCCTATACATCCGGGCGAACTGCTGAAGGAAGAGACCGAAGAACGCAAGCTCTCGCAGCGCAGATTGGCCGAGCAGATGGGCATCTCCTACAAGGTATTGAATGACATTCTCAACTGCCGCAGGCCGATTACTACGCAGACAGCGATGCTCTTCGAGGCAGCTTTGGGTATCAGTGCTTCGCTACTGATGCGGATGCAGCTTGATTGCAATATGCAGCAGGCGGCTGCAGACCCCTCTTTTATGGAGCGTCTGAAGCAGGTACGCAAGTATGCCGCCATGCTGTAACTCATGGTACACTGAAAGTTTCCCGTCCCACTTCTCCCGATAAAAGGGGAAGGTGGAACAGGTCTTTTGGAATAGTCTTGCAGATGAAATATGAAGATGCACTTGCTTTTTTTATGATTCTGAAACTTATAAACTTATAAGTAATGGAGTTGCGGATATGCATTGCCTTAGCGATGAATATCTTGCCGATGAACTGCTGATGGAATGGAAAGAAATACATTCCATCAAATAAATATTGGCATGAAAGGAGCACGTGATGGAACACACGGAGAATCCACCAATGGATTGTATCGACGGTTATTGAAAAGTGAGATAAGAGAATAAAAAACAGGAGCCTTCGACAGTGCCGGGGGCTTCGTGCGTTTACAATTGTTTCGATACAGGGCACATGAATATATCAGACTACATGATAGAAAAAGAAGAGTTGGTTAAACCCCTATCGGTATAAAAAATACCCGTTGAAAGATACTCCACATAAGAGAAAAATGTATTATTTTTGCAATATGATTGAACTGTCCAAACATATAGAAGTATTATTGCTGGAGAATGATTGTGTCATCGTTCCCGGCTTGGGAGGATTCATTGCCCATAAACGGCAGGCCGCATATTCCATCCAGAAAGGAGAATTCATGCCGCCCCTCCGCACCATTGGTTTCAATCCGCAACTGATAATGAACGATGGGCTGCTGGTACAGTCGTACATGCAAGCTTTTAACACCGATTTTCCCGATGCAACCCGCCGGATTGAAAAGACTGTGGCTGAAATAAAAGACCAATTGTACCAGCAGGGTCAGGTCACCCTGCACAACGTGGGTACAATCTACTATAATATGAACGGCGGTTATGCCTTTGAACCGGCAGCCTCATCTTTCTTCACCCCAAGTCTGTACGGGCTGGAAAGTTTCACGCTTCCGCAGTTGCAGACATTGCCTGTGTCTTCTCCGAAGCCGTTGGTTCCGGAAATGCAGGAAGTGGCAAGCAAACCGAAAAGACATTTCTCCTTGCGCCATTTCACGCGCAACGTAGTGGCCATAGCTGCAGCCGTATGCCTGTTCTTCGTACTCTCCGTTCCGGTGGAAAACACGTACATGGACGATGCGAATTATGCTTCGCTGGGCTCAATCAGTATGTTTGATGCCATCCGCAACCAGTCGGTAGCCACCAGCATACAAACGGCTCCCCAAACAGCAGTTGCACAAAAGGCTGTAAAGAAACAGAAGAGCGAAAAGCGTGTCCGCAACAACGTAAACACGTTGAAACCGGTAGTTGTGAAGACAGAAAAGATTGCAGCCGCGCCTGCAGCAAAAACAGCCGTAACCAAAACGGCTGCCACCAAAGCTGAAGCAAAAGCGACACAAAAGCCGAAACCGGCTTCCGCACAGCCTGCTGCAAGCAAGAAAACGGCCTACATCATCGTAGCCAGCCTGCCGACATCGGACGATGCCCAACGTGAGCTGAAAAAATTCCAGCAGAAAGGATACAAGAATTGCCAGGTGCTTGAATCGAACGGACGCTTCCGCATCGCACTGGATAGTTATGCCACTTCAGGAGAAGCTTACCAGAAAGTGCAGACGCTGCGCAATCAGGAAGAATTCAAGAATGCCTGGGTATTCACTTCAAAATAAATATGCCCTTTTAAACAGAATGAAAAGAGTAAGATGCCCCAAATGTGACAACTTCATCCAGTTTGACGAAACCAAGTATGGAGAAGGACAGTCACTCGTTTTTATCTGTGACAACTGCAAGAAGCAGTTCAGCATCCGTATCGGAAAATCGAAACTGAATGCCGCCAACCGCAAGGAGGAAGTAATCGACGAGAAAGAAGGCATGCAGGATTTCGGCAACATACTGGCCGTGGAAAACGTATTTGCCTACAAGCAGGTACTTCCGCTGCATGAGGGAGATAACCTCATCGGCCGCCGATGCAAAGGTAATGACATCGACATCCCTATCGAAAGCAATGACCCGAGTCTGGACCGCCGGCATTGCTACATCAATGTCAAGAAGAACAAGCAAGGGAAAATCATTTATACCCTGCGCGACAACGACAGTATCACAGGAACTTTCCTGATGAATGAAATTTTAGGACCGAAAGACCAAATCCGCATTGAAGACGGAGCTATTATTACCTTGGGAGCTACAACCCTGATTCTGAGAGCTGCCGAGGGACAAACGGAAGAGTAAACCGCACACGGACTCTATAATTTTAGGATAACTAATAACTAACAAACCTTTTTATTTCGATTATGGCTTTTACAAACAACGTAATGATTGTCCGGCATAAATTGCTGGAAAACCTGGTTGCTTTATGGAAAGAAAATCAATTAGTAGAAAAAATTGACCGCATTCCTTTGGAAATCAGCCCTCGCCGCTCACAGCCGGTAGGACGCTGCTGTATCCACAAGGAACGTGCCGTTACTAAATATAAGTTGCTTCCGTTGCTGGGCTGGGATATGACCGATGAAACGGATGAGCTGACTCCGCTTTCTGAATATGCCCGCAAGACACTGGAACGCAAGGAAAGAATCAAAGAAAATATTCTCTGTGTCATCGACGAAGCATGCTCTTCTTGCGTGCAGGTAAACTACGAAGTAAGTAACCTTTGCCGGGGTTGTGTGGCAAGAAGCTGCTACATGAACTGTCCGAAGGGAGCTGTACATTTTAACAAGAAGACTGGTCAGGCACAGATTGACCACGACAAGTGTATCAGTTGCGGTATCTGCCACAAAAGCTGTCCGTATCACGCCATCGTCTACATTCCGGTGCCTTGTGAGGAAGCTTGTCCGGTGAAAGCCATCAGCAAGGACGAGCACTACATCGAACACATCGATGAAAGCAAGTGTATCTATTGTGGAAAATGTCTGAATGCCTGTCCGTTCGGAGCCATCTTCGAAATCTCTCAGGTATTCGATGTATTGGAAGCTATCCGTAAGGGAGAACAGGTGATTGCCATTCCGGCTCCGTCCGTATTGGGACAGTTCAAGGCTACCATCGAACAAGTGTACGGTGCATTGAAGGAGATTGGTTTTGCCGATGTAATTGAAGTGGCTGAAGGTGCCATGCACACTACCAGCAACGAAGCACACGAACTGCTGGAAAAACTGGAAGAAGGACAGAAATTCATGACTACTTCCTGCTGTCCGTCGTACATCGAACTGGTGAACAAGCATATTCCTGACATGAAGCCTTACGTATCAAGCACCGGTTCTCCGATGTATTACGCGGCTCGCATTGCTAAAAAGAAATACCCGAATGCGAAGGTAGTCTTCATCGGCCCGTGTATCGCCAAAAGAAAAGAAGCACAGCGCGACGAGTGCGTAGATTACGTACTGACATTCGAAGAACTTCACCCGATTTTCCGTGGCTTGGGTATTGAACTGGAACAGGCCAACCCGTACAAAGTGGCATACGAATCTGTATGTGAAGCACACGGATTCGCACAGGCAGGCGGTGTAGCCGGAGCAGTGAAAGCTTATTTAGGCCCGAAAGCCAACGGTATCAAGATTATGCAGTTCTCTGACTTCACGAAGAAGAACATCGGTGTACTCCGTGCTTACGCCAAGACCGGAAAAGTGGATGCACAGTTCATCGAAATGATGGCTTGCGAAGGCGGATGTGTAACCGGCCCGAGCGCACACAACGACCCTGTAGCCGGAAAACGCCAGTTGAACCAAGACTTGCTGAAACGTACCTTGAAGTACGAAAACAATAATCAGGAATAAACCCATGAGGGAACTTATTGAACGCCTTTACCGGGAGCAGACACTGGCTCCTGGTGAATTGCGTACCCTTCTGCTGGAGTGCCAGGGGGAAGACCTCGACTTTCTCATGCAAAAGGCACGTGCGGTAGCACAAAGCCATTTCGGAAACAGAATCTATATCCGTGGACTTATTGAAATAGGGAACTGTTGTCACAACGACTGTTTCTACTGCGGCATCCGAAAAAGCAACCGCCATCTGAAGCGGTACCGACTGGATGCGGAAACTATTCTGGCCTGCTGCCGGCATGGATATGAGTTAGGATTCCGTACTTTCGTCCTGCAAGGAGGAGAAGATAACTACATGAACGATGACAGGGTAACGGAAGTGGTGACTGCCATACGAACCGAATTCCCCGATGTAGCCATCACCCTTTCACTCGGTGAACGCCCTACACTTTCCTACGAACGTTTTTTTCAGGCAGGTGCCAATCGCTATCTGTTGCGCCACGAAACGCACAACGAAGCACATTACCGTCGCTTGCACCCTGAAGACATGTCACTGTCCAACCGTTTGCGTTGTCTGAACGAATTGAAACGCATCGGATTCCAGACGGGAACCGGCATCATGGTGGGAAGTCCGGGACAAACCGTCGACCACCTGGTAGAGGACATTCTTTTCATAGAACAATTCCGTCCCCAGATGATTGGTATCGGCCCTTTCCTGCCTCATCATGACACTCCTTTCGCTTCCTGCCCGCCCGGCAGTCTCACGCAGACACTCACGCTGCTTTCCATCTTCCGGCTGATGCATCCGCAGGCATTGATTCCTTCTACCACCGCCCTGGCAAGTCTTACGCCCGACGGGCGCGAGAAAGGCATACTAGCAGGTGCCAATGTAGTGATGCCCAACCTCTCTCCGGTAGAACAGCGAAAGAATTATGCCTTGTATGACAATAAAGCCTCTATGGGCTCAGAAGCTGCCGAAGGACTGCGTCTGCTGGCACAACGGCTGGCTGCCATTGATTACGAAATAGATAAAAGCCGAGGAGATTATCCCGGCAAAACACTATAAATTACATTACAGCTATGTACAAGATTGATTCTCAAGAGGCAGAAGAATTCATCTGCCACGAAGAAATTCTCGATACCCTGGAATATGCCCAAAGCAAAAGCCAGGACAAGGAACTGATACGTTCCATCATTGAAAAGGCTCGCCTGTGCAAGGGACTTTCTCACCGCGAGGCTGCTGTACTATTGGAATGCAACGACCCGGAACTGGTGGAGGAAATCTACCGCCTAGCCCGTGAAATCAAACAGAAATTCTATGGCAACCGCATCGTAATGTTTGCCCCACTCTACTTGTCAAACTACTGCGTAAACAGTTGTACTTACTGTCCTTACCACGTAAAGAACAAGACCATTGCCCGCAAGAAACTGACACAGGAAGACATCCGTCGTGAGGTCATCGCCCTGCAGGACATGGGGCACAAGCGTCTGGCACTGGAAGCAGGAGAAGATCCGATTCACAATCCCATCGAATACATTCTGGAGTCGATAAAGACCATCTATAGCATCAAGCACAAGAACGGAGCCATCCGCCGGGTAAACGTAAACATTGCTGCGACCACAGTAGAGAATTACCGCCGCCTGCACGAAGCCGGTATCGGTACCTACATTCTGTTCCAGGAAACGTACCACAAGGAGAATTACGAAAAGCTTCACCCCAGAGGTCCGAAGAGCAACTATGCCTACCACACGGAGGCCATGGACCGCGCCATGCAGGGAGGAATCGATGATGTAGGTATCGGTGTATTGTTCGGCCTGAACACCTACCGCTACGACTTCGTGGGACTACTGATGCATGCCGAACACCTGGAAGCGACGTACGGTGTAGGCCCGCACACCATCAGCGTGCCTCGTATCTGCTCGGCCGACGACATTGACGCTTCTACCTTCGAGAATGCCATCTCCGACGAGATATTCCAAAAAATTGTAGCTGTCATCCGTATCAGTGTGCCTTATACGGGTATGATTATTTCTACACGTGAATCGCAGCGTTCACGCGAAAAGGTACTTGCCCTCGGCGTGTCACAAATCAGCGGAGGCTCCCGCACCAGCGTGGGAGGTTATGCTACCGAAGAACTGCCGGAAGAAAATTCTGCTCAGTTTGATGTGAGTGACCACCGCAGCCTGGATGAAATCGTGGCCTGGCTGCTGACACTGGGCTACATCCCCAGCTTCTGTACGGCCTGCTACCGTGAAGGACGTACGGGCGACCGTTTCATGTCGCTGGTCAAGACGGGCCAGATAGCCAACTGCTGTGCCCCCAATGCCCTGATGACGCTTCAAGAATACCTCTGCGACTATGCTTCGCCCGAAACACGCCGACTGGCTGAAGACATGATTCGCAAGCAGATGGAAGAGATTCCGAATCCCGCCATCCGCAAAAGAGCCTTGGAAAATCTGGAACGGATTGCCGAAGGAAAACGCGACTTCCGTTTCTAATATGTAAACTTAAAGCCTGATTAAACGTATGAACGATACTCCCCGTGCCAACCGGCTGCACATCGGTCTGTTTGGTAAGCGAAATGCCGGAAAATCATCACTGATTAATGCCCTGACGCATCAGGATACAGCCCTCGTGTCGGATATTCCCGGCACGACCACCGACCCGGTCTTTAAGGCCATGGAAATCCATGGTCTCGGTCCCTGCGTATTCATCGACACAGCTGGTTTCGACGACGAAGGCGAGCTGGGCGAACTCCGCATCCGACAGACACAGCGTGCACTGGAGAAGACCGACATCGCCCTGATGGTCTGTACCGACGAACATCTGGACGAAGAGTTACACTGGCAACGCTTATTAAAGGAAAAGAATGTGCCTGTTATCTGGATACTGAACAAATGTGACTTATTGTCCGATGCCGAACAGACCATGCGCCGCATCGAACAGCAATGCGGACAGGTTCCCCTATTAGTGAGCACCCTCACCGGAAAAGGTCTGGACGACATTCTACGCAGTCTGCGAAACAAGTTGCCGGATGAAACCATGTCACAAGGCATCGTAGGCCGGCTGGTAGAAGAAAACGATACCGTCATGCTGGTCATGCCGCAAGACATCCAGGCCCCTAAAGGCCGCCTCATCCTGCCGCAGGTACAAACCATCCGCGAACTGCTGGACCGCAAATGCCTGGTGATGAGCTGTACCACTGACAAAATCGATGCCATGCTGGCCGTTTTGGCCCGTCCGCCGAAGCTGATTATTACCGACTCACAAGTGTTCCGCACGGTATATGACAAGAAACCGGCCGAAAGCCGACTCACCTCCTTCTCCGTCCTCTTTGCACAGTACAAAGGCGACATCGACTACTACATGGAAGGAGCCAATGCCATTGCCCAGCTAACACCGGAGTCACGGGTGCTGATTGCTGAAGCATGTACGCATGCCCCGCTGACAGAAGACATCGGGCGGGTGAAAATCCCCAATATGCTCCGCAAGCGTATTGGCGAAGGCCTGCAAATCGACATCGTATCAGGCACGGACTTTCCGGAAGACCTGACGCCGTACGACCTGGTTATCCATTGCGGAGCCTGCATGTTCAACCGCAAGTATGTACTGAATCGCATCGGTCAGGCCCGCGCCCAGCATGTTCCCATGACCAACTACGGAGTGACTATTGCTTATTTGGCAGGAATCTTGGATAAAATTGATTACTGATTTATGAAATGTGGCGCATACTTTCCTGCATGCGCCACATCCTTATTCCTTCTTTCCAATATCAAAATATTAACATACAATTTCCCGTTCAATCTCCTCAAAACGGGGGAACAGCAAATTGTTTTCCAAGTGGATATGCTCGAACAACGCATCCACAAACGCTTCCAGTTCCTGCATCAGCAAACGGTAGCTGGCACAGCCATCCTGAGGTACGGAGAAGTGATTCGTCAACTGAATAATGTGCAGGTAGCGGTTTCCTTCCCCCTCGTGTTCCATCTTCATTACCCGGATAGGATTCGCTATCGTACCGCAATGCATCGGAGCCATACGCTGTCCCTGTTCCTTTGCCGCATATAACTCATAGAGATATGGGAACAGCACATTCTCTTCTTTCTGAAGATGCATTTCCAAGTCCTCCAATGATTCACTGACCAGTGCTTTCAACTCATGCAGTTCCGGATGCGCTTCACCGTGTACTCGTTCCACCTTCTCCAGCAACGCCAGCAGTTCCGGTCCACGGGCACGAATACCCCGATGATGTATCTTCAGAATGTAATCCATCAGCAAGTCCAGCGGCCACGAAGCAAACGGAATCCGTCCGTTACCAGCTTCATCCTGACGGAGCAATGCCTGTTCCACTTCTTCTACAGCCAGTCCCAAATCGGTACAGGCCTTTTCCAGCGTCACTTCGCCATGACAGCAGAAATCAATGCCATATTTCTTGAACACACTTGCCGCTGCAAAATCATCGGCCACAATTTGTCCCACACTCGTATGCTTCCAGTCTATTGTCTTCATATTTAATTCGTTTTATTGATTACGGGTGCAAAGATAGGCCCTCGGGAAGAGAAAGTTTGTCACATACGTGACACCGACCTATAACGAAAGTTAAACCTGCTTCTGCGAAAAAGAAGCGCACACCGTTTGCAGAAAAACACTAACTTTGCAGGCACGTAAAAAAACATTTGCACATGGAAACAAAAGAAATACCTATACTTCTGCTTACCGGATATTTGGGAAGCGGAAAAACAACCCTGCTCAACTACCTGTTGAGCAACCGCGAAGGCATTAAGTTTGCCGTCATCGTGAACGACATCGGCGAAATCAACATCGATGCGGAACTGATACAGAAAGGCGGTATCGTAGGCCAAAAAGAAGAGAGTCTGGTGGCTTTGCAGAACGGCTGCATCTGCTGTACCCTCCGTACCGACCTTATCGAACAGATATTCGAGCTGATGAAAATGCAGCGCTTCGACTACATCGTCATCGAAGCCAGTGGTGTCTGCGAACCGGAACCGATTGCCCAGACCATCTGTTCCATTCCCCAGTTGGGCGGGGCCTACACCAAGTACGGAACCTGCCGTCTTGACAACATCGTGACCGTGGTCGATGCCCTCCGCCTGCAAAGCGAATTCGACGGTGGCAACGAACTTACCCGAAAGGATCTGGAAGAGGAAGACATTGCCAACCTGCTCATCCAGCAGATTGAGTTCTGTACCACCGTGCTGCTGAACAAGGTATCGGAAGTCACTCCCGAAGAACGGGAGCGCATCAAAAGCATCATCCGTACCCTCCAGCCCCGTGCGGAAATCATTGAATGCGACTATGCCAAGGTAGACCTCGACAAGATTGTGGGTACCCGCCGTTTCGACTATGCACGGGTGGCCACTTCTGCCGGATGGATTCGTGAGATAGAACGCCCCGTATCCGAAGAAGAAGCGCATCCTCACCATGAAGCACATGCACATGAGCATCATGAGGAACACGAGCATCACCACGAGGAAGAGCACGATCATGCACACGCTCATGAACACTCACACGAAGGCTGCCACCATCATCACCACCATGAAGAAGGTGAGACGGAGGAATACGGCATCAGCAGTTTCGTGTACTATCGCCGCCCTGCCTTCGACATCCATAAGTTCGACCGCTTTGTCGCAACGAAATGGCCTCGCAACGTGATTCGTGCCAAGGGAGTATGCTACTTCGCCCACAACCGCGACATGTCGTTCCTGTTCGAACAGGCCGGACGGCAGAAACAGATTTCAGAAGCCGGACTCTGGTATGCCACCCAGCCGGAAGAAGAAATCGTGGAACTGATGAAGCGCGAGCCCGGCCTGCTGAGAGACTGGGACGAACACTATGGCGACCGCATGCAGAAGATTGTCTTCATCGGCCAGCACCTTGACAAGGAACAGCTCATCAAAGACCTGGATGCCTGCTTGGAATAAATCCGACGGCCATAAAAATAATGATGCCTTCCCGAGTCCATTCATTCCGTGACTCAGAAAGGCATCATGCTTTTATATAAGTAACTCCTGATACCTATTCTACTTCCCTGACATACTCTTTCACCGCATTATCGGCCGATTGCAAGCTTGTCTGCCGCAGCACCACCTGCCCCGCCTTTTTATTCTCTGGCAAGCTGATGCCCGAAAGGCGTACATTGCTTACCCTGTCGAATACAAAAGCCGGACGGAAATCATCTTCCTGCAAACGTAACTTGACATTGTGCATCTGGATACCTTTCACATGGCGCACATAGAATCCCCATGAAGGCAGTTCCTCGAACATGGTAAATTCCGGGTATCCTTTTTCATTTTCCGGCACGTCTTTCAAGCGGCTCACCGACATATAGGCCATTCCGCGTGTAGCACGTCCCGGATACACAATCTCTATATTCTCCAGCTTCACGTTTTCAATATCATGCCCCGGAATGCCTGAGATAGAACTTGGGAACGGATTATGAAAGAACGTCACCGCCGGTCCACGCAGGTCATAGTTGATGTCCGGACGACCTTGTCAATCGTCACATTCTTGAATCCACCCAACGATTCCGTACCAAACTTAATGGCACTGGCACTGCTGATGATGTGGCAGTTGGAAATGGATACCCGGTCGTTCCATGCTCCCCGGTTATGCGACTTCAGGCAAATGCCATCGTCTGCCAGTTGATAAAACAGTTGGAGATACGTACCTCCTTACAATCGCTGATGTCAATCCCGTCATTGTTCCAGTACGCCCTGTTTTCCACATGCAGACTATCAATCGTCAGGTCGGCACACAGAGAAAAAGAAAGCCCCCATGCCGCACCGCTCCGGAAATTAGTCTTCCGAAGCTCCACCTTCCGGCAATTACGCATAAAAAGCAACTTTGGTCGTGTGTTCGGCCGTTTACGATACGTATTATAGTGCTTGTCCACCAATTCTCCCGTATGATGCAGGCTGTCAATCGTCAGTGCCAGTTCCCTGCCCTGCCCGTCTATACATCCTTCTCCCGTAATGCCGATATTCTCTGCCCCTTCCGCATAAATCAATGCCTGGTCAAAATGGTCATTGTTAACTTTCAGTTCCTTTTCGGTGCTGAAGCCCGGATAATTATAAGGACTCGTACTTCCTAACAGCACCGCTTCCTTTTCCAGGTAAAGTGTCACATTCGATTTCAGTTGCAGGCTGCCGGTCAAATAACGTCCGGCAGGGAAGTACAGCTGTCCTCCCCCTTTTGCATGAAGTGGTCAATGGCCGATTGCAAAGACTTTGTATTCAATGTCTTTCCGTCACCGACAGCTCCCTGCTGAAGTGCATTGTAATCTGTGGCGGCTATCGTACCTGCGCATAAAAACAAGCCACATAAAATGAAGATAAATTGTTTTTTCATGGTATTATCAATTTCTATTTACTGTTTTTCAACTCCAAACATCGTATCGAGCAATGCCCGTCCTGCCGAAGTTTTGAAAATCTTTTCTCTCACTTTGCAAATGGCATCGGCCGGCAGATTATCTTCGTAAATGTTGACCAGGAAATCAGCTTCTACCAAAATCTGATAGTCTATTTCTGTAATGGAGTCATACGTATGATGATGCCCTACCAGCCAACATATCCGTTCTATTTGTGCTTCAGAAAATGTCCCCATATCCGTCAGCAGTTTCCGGGCTTCGTCCGGACCTTCCAGCTCCTGATGCTTTCCATCGCAGACTCCGTATTTCTGCTCACAAATCCGGATACCAATGTCATGCACAATGGCTGCCGCCTCCAAAATCAGTTGAGTAGCCTCATCCACATGCTCTGCCAAACCAATCATACGGGCAAAATAATGTACTTTTATCAAATGTTGTATACGCTTCGGATCGCCCGCATTATAGGCTATCATTCTACTTACCAGTTCATGAAGCTGCCGTTCCGCAGCCCCGATAAATTCAGTTGTTTTCATATTAGTCTCGTATTGTTACACATTTATTCTTGTACAACAGCAGTCTGTCCAAGTGCTTTTTTTCGGACATCATCCAGCACTTTCTTCAAGCTCCCTACAAATATATCCACTTCTTTCGTTGAAAGTATCAGCGGAGGAAGTATTCTTAATGTATACAGCCCGGAATAGCCGGTAAAAATCCGTTCCTCAAACAGCAGGGATTCGCGTACCTTCTTCACAAGCACGGTCAGTTCCACCCCCACCATCAGTCCACGTCCCCGGATTTCTTTTATAAGCGGAGAATGCAGTTCCTGCAACCGCTGCATCAGATACATTCCCGTATGAAGAGCATTCTCTATCAGTTTCTCCTCGCGGATAATTTTCAGCACAGCCAGGGCTGCGGCGCATCCCAAATGATTGCCACCAAACGTCGTACCGAGCATTCCTTTTCGAGCGGCAAACATCGGACTAATCAAGACTCCCGAAAAAGGAAATCCGTTGGCTATACCCTTGGCCACAGTGATAAGGTCCGGCTTGATGCCAGCCCACTGGTGAGCAAAGAACTTCCCCGTACGACCATAACCCGACTGTATTTCATCAAGAATCAATACCACCCCATAACGTATCGTCAGTTCTCTCAATTGCCGCAGAAAGTCCTCATCGGGGACCTGGATTCCCCCTACTCCTGAAATTCCTTCCAAAATTACGGCACACACATCTCCCTTGGCCAACTCCGTTTCCACTTCCTTTATATCCAAGGCCGCAAAATACACGTTATGATTCGTATTAATCGGTGCATGAAGGGCAGGATTGTCCGTCACTTCCACAGCCGCCGACGTGCGCCCATGAAAAGAGTTTTTGAAAGCCACTACCCGCTTTTTCCCCGTATGAAACGAAGCCAGTTTCAGGGCATTTTCGTTAGCTTCTGCTCCCGAGTTGACAAAGAACGCCCGATAATCAGGATACCCCGACAGTTCACCCAGCTCATAAGCCAATCTTTCCTGCAACTTATTCACTACCGAGTTCGAATAAAACATCAGCTGCTGCAGCTGCTCACTCATGCACTTCACCAGATACGGATGCGAATGTCCCACCGAAATCACGGCATGTCCGCCATACAAATCAAGATAGGCCTGCCCCTTCTCGTCATATACCTCACAACCTTTTCCCCTTACGATATTCACGGGAAAAACCGAATACACATCAAACAGTTCCATCATCCTTTACATTTTACGATATAGCCTGCAGCAAAGTCACTCCATCCTGCCGTATTTCATTTCATCTCCATTCTTGTCATATTGCTTACGCTTGCCGGTGGGAGGGCTTAATAAAGTAATCCGTACCACCTCCGTACGATAAAGGCTTCTCTGCACCGCCTCATCAAACGCATCCATGTGCTTGGGCAGGAAACGCTGACTAATGACCCGAAGCGCCTCAATTTTTTCTTCCGTATCCGTCACCCGTTCCGCCTTGCCGAAAGCGATGGCCGAACGATATTGAAGTGTAAACGTACCGTCCTTTGGTCCTACGGTAGGCTGGCACTTCGTGACCGCTGAAAGACATACTTCCGGATGTACGGCAATGGCATCCAGCTTATCCCCTTCAGGAGCACAATGAAAATACCACACGCCCTCACTTGTACAAGCCAGTGAAAGCGGCACCCCGTATGCACTTCCGTCGGCCCGGGTAAAGCTGACCGTGATATAAGGGGCCTTGCGCATAACCTCCAAAGCCCACTGACTATCCATTTCTCTACTTGCTTTTCTCATCTGTAATTCTTTATCTTTTTATTAATTCCTGCTTCACAAAAATACATCCGGATTATCAATACAAGTGTAAGATATATGACACTCCCTTTCAATTAACATTTTCATACCTTCAGATTAATCGGCCTGTCCTATTGACAATACTAAACTAAAAGTTTATTTTTGTGGTGAAAAAAGCATAAACACAGATGATGAAAAGCCTGACATTTAATGACTGTTACAAAGAAAAGCTGTTTTCCATCCCTCTCTTCAGCGAACTGCCGGACTATCTGAAAAGTGAGATTCTAAAAAGACTCGACTTCCGTCTTCAGGAAATCAACGAAAATACGGTTATTCTAGAACAAGGAGATATATGCTGTAATCTGTATGTATTGCTTGAAGGAACCTTGGAGGTGAACATCATCGATGCCAACGGCAATGAAGTCTTAATCGAACACATTGAGTCGCCCAGGGCTTTCGCCACCCCTCACCTGTTCAAGAAAGACAACCGTTTCCCCGCCACATTCCGTACGCTGGAAAAGTCTGTCCTCCTGACTGCCACCAAGGACTCCACCTTCCATCTTATCAGCAAATATCCGGATATGCTGAAAAGTTTTCTCTGCGTATCCGGCAACTGCAACGTGTGTACCACCATGCGACTAGATGTGCTGTCACGAAAAACCATTCGCGAAAGAATCCTGGTCTATTTACTGAAACGGCTGGATAAAGACACTTCTACCGTGAAACTGACGCATACCCTTACGCAACTGGCCGAATACATTAACGTGACACGTCCGGCACTGTCTACCGAATTCAACAAGATGGAAAAAGAAGGCATCCTCAAAAGGAAAGAAGGCAATTACATCGAACTGAACCGAAAAGCCATAAAGGGTGTTTTGTAAAAACAAACCGACCCATAAGATTATATCTTACAGGTCGGCCACCATCATTTATACAACATGTACGCCACTGCTTATATTTTCTCGGCAATACGTTTTACCACACCAGGACCTTCATAGATGAAAGCGGAATACACCTGTACGAGGTGAGCTCCCGCATTCCGCATTGCCTTTGCCTCGAACGGTGTCATCACACCTCCTGCACCAATCAACAACATATCCTTGGGAGCATATGCCGACAAATGTTTCATCACCTCCAAAGACTTATGAATGACCGGAAGTCCGCTGATGCCTCCGGCTCCTACCCGTTCCACTTCAGTCTGTGCGGAATGAATCAGAAGCGAACGGTCCTGTGTAGGTCCCGTAGCAATGAAACCGTCAATGTGATGCACCTTTGCAAATTCAATCACCGCATCCAGTTTCTCCACAGGTACATCGGCAGGCAACTTCAGGAAGACCGGTCTGTGGAAACGCTGTTTGTAGCTCTCGAGTGCCGTCAACACGTCAGCCAGAATCTCAGGCGTCATGCTGCCCCAGTTTATCGTATAATAATCCGCATAAGCACTGAAAGTCTCGTACAAATCTGTAATATCTGTCACGGCCCGCTCCGCATCGGTCGGAGTATTGGTATTGATATTTACTCCCAGAATGTATTTTCCGTCCCGTTTCCGTTGCAGATTTTTCAGGACAACCTCTTTTCCAGGATTATTGAAACCCGTACGTGAAACCAGCGCATGATCCTCCGGCAAACGGAAGATTCGGGGGAAAGGATTTCCCGCTACCTTTTCCGGAGTAACGGTTCCCACTTCCAGAAAACCAAAACCCAAATCACTCAGTTCGTCAAAGCAATTCGCCTCTTTGTCGAATCCGGCCGACAGTCCCACCCGATTGGCAAAAGTCAGGTTCCGCCATTGAAACGGTGTTGCCTTCGGACGATAAAATGCACATAGAAGACATTTCACCGGTGGAAAATGACGATAAACATGAAGTAAAGCAACAATCTGACCGTGAATTTTCTCGGCATCCATACGGAACAACCAGGGACGAAGAATAGATTTGTACATAATCATAATGTTTTTAGTTTTGTGACACAAAAGTACGACATCTACCTGGTTTTTTGTCATAAAAAAAAGTTATCCCCTATTACCTGAAAAAACGTAAGTACGTTTAGATCGAAACGCAAGTGCGTTCAAGACAAAACGCAAGTGCGTTTTACTTCAAACGTACTTGCGTTTTATCTGAAATGTCCTTGCGTTTTAGTTCAAACGCAAAGGCGTTTTTTATCCAAATTTTAATCTACTAAAAATCAATCATTTATAAAATCCGCAATTTACATATTTCCCATCGTATTGACAACCTCCACCCGGCTTAGCGTATGGTTTACCCGCTCCACATGAATCTGGGTGGCAATGCGCTCACGCAGGGCTTCCACGTGACTGATGATGCCTACCTTCTTGCCTCCTATCTGGTGCAACTTCTCAAGTGCTTCCATCACCGTGTTCAGGTAGTCACTGTCCAGCGTACCGAAACCTTCGTCGATAAACAGCACATCCACCGAAAGACTTTTCCGGTTAAGCGAGGACAATCCCAATGCCAAGGCCAGTGACACCAGAAAGCTCTCTCCACCTGAAATGGTGGATGTAGGACGCTTCACTCCTCCCTGATATTCATCGCGCAACAGAATGGTAAGTCCACCCGGTGGACACTCCATACGGTAACGGTCGGTCAGCCGGCTCAGGTAATGATTGGCACCGGCCAGCAGCTGGCGAAGCACGTAGCTCTGGGCAATGTTACGGAACTTTTTGCCGTCGGCACTGCCGAACAGGGCAGCCACTCCCGCCCAGCTGTCCACTTCCTTTTGCTTCACTTCCATCTGTTCCTTCACCTTCCGGATACGTTGCAGGCACTCTTCGTGATGTGCCAGCATCTGTGCGATGGCTCCCAAACGCGCCAGCTTCCCGGTCTGCTGTTCTTCCAGTCGGGAAATGGTTTCCTCTACGGCTGCCAGGGTCATCCCTTCGGTTTCCGACGGACGCTGTGCCCGATGCTGCGCCAGTTCCCGACCGACCCGTTCCATTTCCGCCCGCCGGCTCGTCAGGTCGTTGTCCAGCTTCTGCAAAGTACGGCGTGCCATGTTCACCTTTTCCACTTCCAAGCCGGCCAGTTTCTCCAAATACTCACGGGAAATCTCGGGATGACCGACAAGAAAAGCTTCCACTCCGGCGCTTTTTTCCTCCCTCAACTTTTGCGATGTCTTTATGGCATGGCAGACAGAAAGCACAGAAGTGTTCAGCGTGTTCCATTGTCCCGGAAGTCCTTCCGGACACGGCCCGTCGGGTATCGTCTCTGTCGTCTCCTGCCCCCAGGCCGGAAGTTCCGACAAGATGGACTGACGGACGGACTGCACCTGCTCCACCTGAGAAGCCAGCGACTCTACCCTGTGTGAGAGTTGCTCTCTCCTCGTCTGCTGTTCCACATACCGATTGGTTTCTTTCTTCAAGGCGGTAATGAAGTTTTCCCGGTCGGTCTTCCAAGCTTCTTGCCAAGGCGTAAAGACAATCAAGGTCTCCCCTTTCTCCATACACTGGGAAACGGTCAGTGCCTCACGCGAAAGCGCCTCTTCCAGCATACGCAGTTCGGTTTCCAAACGGGACACGGCTTTATCGGCTTCCTCTACCTTCCGATGCCATTGCTCGCAGGCAGTGGTCAGTTCCTCCCGTTCCTTCGTCAGACGGTTCAGGCGTTGCTGTCCTTCCTCGGCCTGTTTCCACAGCGCTTCCAGCCGGTCGCACACTTCCTGCTGTGCCGACAAGGCTTGCTCCACCTGAGATACTACCTCATCCGCGTCCTTCACTATAGCATAAAGCGGCATATCTGTCACGGTCTTTTCCGCTAGAGAATAAGCTTCTTTTGCAGTAGTCTCCTTCTTCGCCTCCATTTCTTCCAGCCGCATCAGGGAGCGAACCTCCGCTTCCGCCCGTGCCAGTGCGGTCAAGACTTCCTCCGCCCGACGTGCCTTTTCTTCCAGCAACGCACGGACCGGTTCTAACAGCGACACAAAATGGGCCTCATTCTTCAAGTCATTACCCACCTCCTTGCCGCAGACCGGACACACATCGCCTTTTGACAGACGTGCGCGGGCTTCACGTGCCCAGTCCTCACACGACATCCGCTGCTTGTCGTACACCTGCTGCACTTCTTCCTTTTCCTTACGGCACACCTCAGACTGCGCTTTCAGTTGCGCCACCGTCTGTTGCTGTTTCCGGCAATCGTCCTGCAAGGTTTTCCGGTTCTTCTGCACATCCAGCCAGGCCTGTTCCTTTTCTGCACGGACAGAAAGTGCCTCCCGCAATTTCTTCCATCCGTCCAGCCGGGTATCTGCTTCCTGCTTCTTCTGCCGGAGTTCCTCTACTTGCAAATCCTCTAACTGCATGCGGCACGCTGCCACCTCCTGCAGTTTTTCTTCCGCTACCTTTCGGGCCTGTTCATACGATGCCGTAGCTCCCTGGCGGACTTCCAGCGTTTTTCGATGGATTTCCGCCTTGTGCACTTTTTCTTTCCGGTAATCTTCCAACTGCAGAAGTGCGTGCTGAATCTGGTCGGACAAGGCCGAAAGCGATTGCAACGATTCGTACACCGGCACCTTTTCCTGCACACTGGAAAGATACGTCTCGCACGCCGCCCACTGTTCCCGGCACTGCACCTGCATACGCTCCAGTTGACCCAGACCGAGACTCAGCGAACGGTACTTCTCTTTCAGTTGTTCCAGTTCTTTTTCCGACGTACGGATGCGCTGCTGCAAGGCCGCCTGTTCCGTCCATTGGAAACGCACATCAGCCGTACGGTCCCAGTCATCCAGCAACGACTTATTACGCTTGTAGTCATCCGACTCTACCCGTTCCGTCAGTGCCTGAAGCGCCTTTCCAGTCTCTTCCAAATCATGTGCCAACTTCTGCTCATCAGTCATCCATTTCCAAAGGTCCTGCTCCTGCTTCAACTGTGTGCGGAGCGTGGCGGTTTCTTCCGTCACCTGACGCTGTTCCGCCTGAAGCGCGGCCAATTCCTCGTCAGTCAACAACACAATGCCGCCCGTCTGCGCCTTCAGCTCCTGCAACTCCGCCTCCTTTTCGGTCTTCATCACGTAGATTTCCCGACTGATGCGCGAGTAGATTTCCGTGCCCGTCAGTTTCTCCAAGATATTTGATTTTTCCTCCTCCTTGCTTTTCAGGAACTTGGTAAACTCTCCCTGTGCCAGCAACGTAGTCCGGCAGAACTGCTCAAAGGTAAGACCGATACGCTGCTCTATCTCTGTACGTGTTTCGGACGACTTATTCGTGAGCGGAGTACCGTCCTGCAAGGAAAGTGTCCAGACCACTTTCTGAATTTTCCCTCCAACCTTGTTGCGCGCCCTTGCCACGCTCCACACGGCCCGCAAGTCATCCCCTGCTGCATCCGTAAACCACAGCTCCACTTGTGCCGACACACTGTCACGCCGCATCAGCATGCGTGAATCGTCGATGCTCACCTCACCCGTACCGGAAAAGCTGTCGTTCTCGTCCAAGTAGCGTTCATTGGCTGCCTGTTTCAAGCGGGGAGTGGTGTTATAGAGTGCCAGACACACCGCATCCAGCAACGTCGACTTGCCAGCTCCCGTCGGTCCGCAAATCAGAAAGATGGAATCCTCGCCCAACGGTCCATGCTCAAAATCAATGCACGCCTTCTCGATGGAGGCTATATTTTCAATAATCAGTTTCTGTAATTTCATGTGCTATTCCTCCTCTTGACTTCGTACCCGTTTCACGGCTTCCTCCAGCATGTCGAGCATTTCCGGAGCGATGTCCCGCTGAAACTTGTCCTGATAATAGATGGCTGCTACCTGCGACGGGGAGAAAGTCTGCAAACGGTCTACATCCAGTTCTGTAATCTCCTTCTGCGTTTCCACTACTTCACGTTCCCATTTGTAACGGCAGAAACGGCACTGCTTGCCACGGGTCAGTTCGTAGGCCCGCTCCATGCAATAGGCCGGAGGTACATCCTGAATACGGACGTGCAACTGCACATACATCTTTTCCTCATCGGGGATGGCCTGCAACACCTCCAATGCCTCTTCCAGCGGCACGGCCTGCGAAGGCAGCACTTTTAAGGGCCACACATTCCGCACCGGCAAGGTACGCACTTCGGGCATAGCACCATGTGCAGCCAGTTCTACCAGGCTGACGGAATGCCCGTAATTCTCGTCAAAGCTGACCGGAAGCGGGGAACCGCAATAACGGGCCCGTCCGCCGGGCAGGGTTTGCGGAAAATGAATATGCCCTAAGGCCAGGTAATCGTATCCCTCCCCCATCAGACGAATGTCCGTGTATTCCATGCCGCCGCGTCCGTCGTCCTGTCCGGTAATGTCACTTCCCATCAGGGCCAGGTGGGCCATCAGCACCACCGGAAGATTTCCCTGGTTCCGTTCCTTCACACGGTTCAGCAAGGTTTGGATGAAATGAGATTGCCGCTCCTCACGCGGAACTTCTTCATCGAGCGCCGGAAAGTTTTGCGGATACACATGAGGCAGGGCTATCACATAGCCTTTCAATTCACCGCAACCGTTCTTCACTTCCACGATATGACGTTCCAAGTCTACCTGGCCGGCTTCGTTTCTTCGGATAGAACCCACCACGGTGACTCCGGCATACTTCCACAGATTCCGGTTGATTTCCAATTTGGAACTGCTGTCGTGATTGCCTGCCGTGATGATAATCTGCATGGAAGGGCAAGTTTCATGAAATTCCACCAGCGCATCCGTGTACAACCGCTGGGCGGCTGCCGAAGGACTGCAATAATGAAACACGTCGCCCGACACGATCAACGCATCGGGCTGTTCTGCGGCTACCCAGTGGCACAACTGCCGCAGAAAGTCTTGCTGTTCTTCGCTGCGGTCGTATTCAAACAGTTGCTGCCCCAAGTGCCAGTCACTAGTATGTAATATTTTCATCCGTTTTACAAGGTTTTAGGAGGATAAAGGGTGTTCCACCAGGTCGGGTCATCTTGTAGCCATTTGGCAAACCAAGCAAAGATAGTGTTCTGCCACTGGATGCGTTTCTGATAGTCCTTGATGTGATGGTCTTGTCCGTCTACTACTACCAGTGCCGTTTCACGTCCTAACAGTTTCAGGGCCGTAAACATCTGGATACTTTCGCCCACCGGCACATTGGTATCTACTGCTCCATGCAGGAAGAGCAGCGGAGTGTGTATTTTGTCAGCATTGAACAGCGGACTGTGGTCGACAAAGAGTTCCGGATTCTTCCACGGATAACTGTTGGCTGCCGACACTTCACTGTAAGAATAGCCCCAGTAGCCTTCGCCCCAGTAACTGGTGTGGTCGCTGATACCGGCATGGGAAATAGCAGCCGCAAACAAGTCGGTCTTTGTCTGGAGGTACTGCGTCATGAAGCCACCGTATGAAGCACCGATGCAACCGATTTTCTTACCGTTAACAAAGGAATGAGCTTCCACAAACTTACGTGTTCCTTCGATGATGTCGTCGGCCACATAATCACCGAACGTATTCACATGGCGGGCAGAAAATTCCTGACCGAAACCGGTCGCTCCACTCGGTTCTACCACATACACCACATAACCTAATGCGGCATACGCATGATGCGGATAACGGCTGGCAAAATTACGGCTTGTGGGACTGCATCCGCCGTAGTAGTTGACTATCATCGGGTATTTTTTGTTCGGGTCAAAATGAGGCGGCAGGTAGTAGCGTCCGCAAATGGTGTCCCCACGGGAGTTGACAAAATCCCACGCCTTGCATTCACCCAGCAGCACATCTTTCAATTCTCCGTTCAAATCTTCTTCCAGCTTGGAGGCATCCTTCTTCAAATCGACCACATACAAGCGGTGAGAATTGGAAGCACTTTCCCCGTAAAACGATAACGAAGAGGCTTTCTCGGCCACAGAGAATCCCAATACCATTTCTTCAGGCACATTCACCTTCTCAATGTGTTTCTTTGCCGGATTCAGACGGAACAGTGCGATACTGTCACGGTCTTCGGCGGTGAAGTACACACAATTGTCTACAGCTGACCATACCGTCTGCATCACGTTCGGATTGAATGTCCGGGTCAGCGATTCAATCTGCTTGCTCTGCAAGTCCATCAGGTAAAGCTGATTGTCAATCATGCTCGGGGTCTGTCCTTCCTTCACGTTCTTGCCGATGCCTCCCAGACACTCCGGTGTTCCGGCCAGCAATACCTGACGGCCATCGGGAGAGAACTGCGCATTGGTCAGGAAACCGTCATCTTTCACTAGTTCTTCCACCTGCAAGGTCTGCACATCCATCTTGTACACGGAGAACAAGGTGGTCGGGCGTTTTCCCATACGGTGGTTGGAAGTCATCATCAGAATATAACGTCCGTCGGAAGAAATGTCCGTAGCCCATACATTCTTGTAACCGAAGGTCAAAGGCTGGCACACGCCTGTCTTTACATCAAAACGGGCCAGATACGTACGGTTGCGCCATCCCGGCTGGCGGTCGTCCGGGTCAATGAACTCATAGATTTCCTTCTTCTCTTCCGGCCCCTTCTGTACAAGAGTAAACAGCAGATAATCCTCCGTAGGTGCTATCTGGAAACTGCCTTCCGGAAGATGGCTCACCCACACTTCCTCGTGTCCGGATACAGGATCTACCGTTACCAGTTCCCGGCCGGATACTCCCTGACGTACATAGTAATATTTCACGGAACGCGGCATCCAGTGCAAGGTTTCTCCCCGGGTTACCAATATTTTGCCAGTCTTCAGTTCCTTTACCTTGGTCTGCGAAGTCGTTTCCCCACCTTCCTTTGTGACAGTGTACGACGTAATCAGGTATTTTCCATCGGCTGAAAGTTCAGTACCCGTAAAGCGGGTGCCGTGCAGCACATCGGCCAGTGTAAACAGACGGCCCTGTTCGGTACGCAAGGTAAATACCCCGTCCTGCTTGGCATCCAGGCTCACCTTCGGCACACTCTTTTCTCCCGGTACGGAAAGATACTTGATGACCACCTGATGCGTGGCCGGATTCAGCGACAACGAGGCATCTTCCACGCGCTTACCATCCACATATACCTGATAGTGTTCAGCCCCTTCCACCTTCAGTGACACTTCTCCATAGTGTGTATTTTCCAATACAAAACCCATAAGGTGCAGGGCATAGCCTGCCGACGGAGACAACTGACTTGCCTGCTTCACTTCTGCTCCTTCAAGCAAAGAAAATGACACCGGCGTATCCAGCAGCGATTCCGCTTTCCACGACTTGGAATTAACATCCACACTGTCAACCTGATAAGGTTGTACTAATGCATACGGTCCTGCGTATTTAAACGTAGTGACCTCTATATTCTCAGCATTCACCAGCATGGTCCCGCAAAGAGAACATGCTATAAAAAGTTCCTTTTTCATCTCTTTTTTATAGTTTATTGCCACAAACATAATCAAAAATCATCATTTTTTTGTTATGTTTGTAGAACAACTAACGAAACCGTTATGAAAAAAGAACTAAGTGTGTATGTCCTTTCTTTGCTGATGCTGACAGGATGCAGTTCGGTACCGCTCACCGGACGTAAACAATTGTTGCTGGTTTCAGACCAGGAAGTGCTTTCTTCCAGCCTGACTCAGTACAATGACTATATAAAAAGCGCCCAGAAGTCGACCAATGCTACCCAGACGGCCATGGTGGTACGAGTGGGAAAGAACATTGCCGCAGCCACAGAACGATACCTGCGCAGCAACGGACTTTCTGACGAAATCAAGGAGTTTGCCTGGGAGTTCAATCTGGTAAAGAGTGACGAAATCAACGCGTTCTGTATGCCGGGCGGAAAGATTGTGGTATACGAAGGACTGATGAAGTTGGTATCGTCGGATGATGAACTGGCCGTGGTACTGGGACATGAAGTAGCACATGCTGTAGCCAAGCACAGCAACGAGCGTATCAGCCAGCAGATGCTTACCCAGTATGGTGCACAAATATTAGGACAGACTCTCTCACAAAAGAGTGAGATGGTACAGACCATCGCGGGTACGGTATACGGTGTGGGAGCGCAATACGGAGTAACCCTTCCTTTCTCGCGCAAGCACGAGACGGAAGCGGATTACATGGGACTGATTCTGATGACCATGGCGGGCTATAACCCCGACAAGGCCGTGACTTTCTGGCAAAAGATGTCGGCCAGTTCTGGTGGCAAGGTACCTGAATTCATGAGTACACACCCCAGTGATGCACGTCGTATCAATGACATTCAGAAAGAACTTCCGGCCATTAAAGCTAAATACCGCAAATAAAATATCTATCAAAAAAACAACAACCATGAAGAAAGTCGCGATATTATGTTTAGCTGTATCCTTACTGAGTAGCGGATGCGGAACGACGCAACCGGAACGTACCAGTGCCATTGTAGGTGGTGCCGCCATCGGCAATAGTGTGGGAGGTGCCATCGGTGGACTGGTGGGCGACTCCCGTCATGGCTGGAGAGGAAGCTACAGGGGTTCTGCCATTGGAAGCATTGTCGGTACACTGGCCGGAGCTGCTATTGGGGGGGCGCTGACGGCTCCTAAATCGCGTGAAGAAGACAGAACAAACTATCCCGTGGAACAGGTGTACGCCGAGCCGGACTATACACAGTCTGCTCTCTCCTCTTTATACATTCGGAACATCCGTTTCATAGATAATGACCGCGACCATGTCATCAGCTCGGGAGAAAGCAGCAAAATCATTTTCGAAATCATGAATGGAGGAAATGAAATTGCCTACAACGTAATTCCCAGCGTGACAGAAATCAGCGGAATGAAACATCTGCATATCTCCCCTTCCATTCTGGTGGAACAGATTCAGCCGGGAAACGGGGTGAAGTATACGGCTACCGTCACTGCCGGAAAACGTATCAAGACGGGTACAGCTACTTTCCGACTGGCTGTGACCGATACCCGTGGACAAATGTATGACCATAAAGAATTTACATTGAACACGGCACGTTGACGCGAGTCCGAATCGCTATATTAAAGTAGACAAATGGAAAAAGAACAATCGTTATGTAAAGAAAAAAAACGTGTGGAGCTGCACGAACCCAAACATTATAAAGTGATTCTCCACAACGACGACTTCACCACTATGGACTTCGTGGTGAAAGTACTTAAAATCGTGTTTTTCAAATCGCAGGAGGAAGCTGAGGCACTGATGCTGAAAGTACACCAGCAGCAATCGGCCACGGCAGGCGTTTATTCTTACGACGTGGCACAATCCAAAGCGCAGAAGGCCACTCAGATGGCACGTGAGGAAGGATTTCCTCTGCGACTGACCGTAGAACCCGAAGACAATTAAACTGTAAAGAATCAATGAGTCACATCGAAAAATCTGTATATGTAGACAAAGCGCTGTCGTTTGCTCAGGGCCTGGCGTTCCGTTATCGCCATGAATTTATTACTCCGGAGCATATTCTCAGCGCACTCTTTAACCAGGACCCTTTTGTGGAGGCCGTAGAAGAATGTTTCTGTCACATCCCGGTGATGGAAGAGGAAGTGGACGAATACCTGGCACAGAAAATGGAACAGGTGCCGGAAGATACCAACTATGAACTGCAATTTTCTGTGCAATCCAACCTGCTGTTTCAGAATGCGTATGCCTTCGTGGAATCATCCAATGCCGAAGTGCTGGACATTCCTCACGTAGTACAGGCCATGTTGCTGCTGCCGGAGTCCTGGGCTTGCTATTTTCTGAAAAAACACCTGAAAGAACGGATTCCGGATTTCATCAGCCAATTGGTGGTCATCTATGGAGACGACCTCAGCCTGGATGAGAATGATTCGGACGAGCCTCATGGCATTTCCAAGAATTTCATTACCTGCCTGAACGAGCAGTTGGAGAATCACAATCCGCTGATTGGAAGGGAAATAGAACTGGAACGTACTATCGAAGTGCTGTGCCGGAAAGACAAGAACAACCCGCTGCACATCGGTGAACCAGGAGTAGGGAAAACAGCCTTGGCTTACGGACTGGCAGCCCGCATTGAAGCTGGAGAGGTGCCCGAGCGTCTGAAAGGTAGTCGTATCTACGAACTGGATTTGGGTAGTATGCTGGCCGGTACACAATATCGGGGCGACTTCGAACAGCGATTGAAGAGTGTGATGAAAAGCCTCAGCGCAGAGAAGAAGGCTATTCTCTATATTGACGAGATACACAATCTTATCGGAGCCGGACAAATCGGCGATGGCTCGATGGATGCCTCCAACATGCTGAAGCCTTACCTGGAACAGGGAGACATCCGTTTCATCGGTTCTACCACCTACGAAGAATACAACCGTTATTTCTCACGCAGCAAAGGAATGGTACGCCGTTTCCAGCAAATCGACATTCAGGAGCCCAGCATCGACGAGGCTATCCGCATCATAGAAGGATTGAAAGAAAAATATGAGGAGTACCACCACGTGACCTATGAACCGGGAGTAATTGAGTATGCTGTAAAAGCCAGTGCCCGCTACATCAGCGACCGCTTCCTGCCCGACAAGGCTATCGACCTGATTGATGAGGCCGGTGCTTACCGCGAAATTCATCCGGCTGCAGACGGCACAAAGACGGTGGACAGAAAGCTGGTTACCGAAGTACTTTCGCGTACCTGCAAGATTGATGCCAATGCACTCAAGGAGGAAGACAACGCTTCACTGGAAGCATTGTACGAACGCATATCCGGACAGATTTACGGACAAGACGAAGCCATTCGTCAGGTAGTGGAGGCGGTGCAAATGGCCAAAGCCGGATTGCTGGACGAGAACAAGCCGCTGGCCAGTCTGTTGTTTGTCGGTCCTACGGGAGTGGGAAAAACTGAAGTAGCCAAAGTATTAGCCTCGGAATTAGGTATCTCACTGGTACGTTTCGACATGAGTGAATACATGGAAAAGCATACCATCGCCAAACTTATCGGTTCTCCGGCAGGTTACATCGGATACGAAGATGGTGGTTTGCTGACGGATGCCATTCGGAAAACGCCCAACTGTGTACTGCTACTGGATGAAATCGAAAAGGCTCATCCCGACATTTTCAACATCCTGTTGCAGGTGATGGACTATGCAGTGCTGACAGACAACAAAGGACGGAAATCGGACTGCCGCCACCTGATTCTTATCATGACATCCAACGCCGGTGCTCAGTATGCACATCAGGCTTCCATTGGTTTCAACAGCCAGGTAAGTACCGGACAGGCTATGCTCCGTCAGGTAAAGAAAACCTTCAAGCCGGAATTCCTCAACCGTTTGTCGGCTTCCGTCGTATTCCATGACATGAGTCGGGAAATGGCTACGCAAGTGCTCGACAAGAAGTTGCGCCAACTGGATGAAAAGCTGGCTCGCCGCCACGTCTGCCTGCACCTGACCCCCGAAGCACATGAATGGCTGCTGAAAGAAGGTTTCAAACCGGAATACGGAGCCCGCGAAATGGATCGTGCCATCGCCGCTCACCTGAAGCCGCTGCTCATGCGTGAAATTCTGTTTGGCTCGCTGAAGCAGGGAGGCAACATCACGATAACGGCCGAAAACAATCAACTGAGTATTCTCCAATAATTTCGATGCCATGGTTTTCCAACTGACAAAAAGACTGGCTTTTCCGGACCCGCATTGGGGAGACCCCGACGGTCTGCTGGCCATTGGAGGCGACTTGTCTGTCGACCGCCTTATTCTGGCCTACTCCAACGGTATCTTTCCCTGGTATGCCTTCCGCGAGAAAGTCATCCAGTGGTGGTGCCCGTTGCAGCGCTTTGTCATCTTTCCGGAAGAGATTCATATCTCCCATTCCATGCGCACACTAATGAACAAGGATAAATACAAGGTAACTTTCAACCATGCATTTGAACAGGTGATACGGAATTGTTCCAAGCTCCGCATCGAACAGGAAGGAGCCTGGTTGGGAGAAGAAATGATTGAAGCTTACATCCGCATGTACGAACAAAACCTGGCCGCCAGCGTAGAAGTATGGGAAGACGACAAATTGGTCGGAGGCCTGTATGGAGTGACTTTGGGTACATGCTTCTTCGGCGAAAGCATGTTCTCGCTTGTACCCAGCGCTTCCAAGCTTGCCCTGATTCGACTGGCCCAACTGCTCCATGCACACGGAGGTACCCTTATCGACTGTCAGTTTGAAACGCCTCACCTCAAGTCAATGGGTGGCCGGTTCATCAGTTACGAAGAATACATGGAATGCCTGAAAGCAGAATAAAGCCCATCAAAAAAGTCCGATTCCCTCTTTCAAGAGAACCGGACTTTTTTATGATATTACTGTAAGTATAGCCAATTAATATGCACGGGCAAACAATACACGACGTGCAGAAGGTTTGCCAGTCAGCATATCCACACCCGGAGTCAGGCTTTCTTCATCTGCTTCGAAAGGCAGACAGCGGATAGTTGCTTTCGTTTCTTCCTTAATGCGGTCTTCTGTTTCCGGAGTACCATCCCAGTGAGCCAGGATAAATCCACCCTTCTCAATCTGTTCCTTGAATTCTTCGTAAGTATCTACCTTATAGATATGTTCGTTACGATAATTCAATGCTTTCTGGTAGATGTTCTGCTGAATTTCTTCCAACAGGTTCTGTACGTATTCTTCGATACCGTCACAAGAACGAGTTTCTTTTTCCAGTGTGTCACGACGCATGATTTCCATCGTGTTGTTTTCCAGGTCACGGCCACCCATAACCAAACGTACAGGCACACCCTTCAATTCATAATCTGCGAACTTGAATCCCGGACGCTTGTTATCAGCGTTATCGTATTTCACAGAGATACCCATGCTGCGAAGTTTGTTGACGATACCTTCTACCTTGGCATCAATCTGCTTCAACTGTTCGTCGTTCTTATAGATAGGTACGATAACAACCTGAATCGGAGCCAAATGCGGCGGAAGAACCAGACCGTTGTCGTCAGAGTGAGTCATGATCAAGGCACCCATCAGACGAGTAGATACACCCCATGAAGTAGCCCATACATAATCCAGCTTATTGTTCTTGTCGACGAACTGTACGTTGAATGCCTTGGCAAAGTTCTGTCCCAGGAAGTGAGAGGTACCACACTGCAATGCTTTACCATCCTGCATCAATCCTTCAATAGTATAAGTATCCAATGCTCCGGCAAAACGTTCGTTTGCAGATTTCACACCCTTGATAACCGGCACAGCCATGTATTTTTCAGCGAAATCGCCATACACGTGCAACATCTTCTGTGCTTCTGCTTCAGCCTCTTCGCGAGTAGCATGAGCCGTATGACCTTCCTGCCACAAGAACTCAGCTGTACGCAGGAACAAACGAGTACGCATCTCCCAGCGCATTACGTTTGCCCACTGGTTGCACAAGATAGGCAGGTCACGGTATGAGTTAATCCAGTTTTTATAAGTACTCCAGATAATAGTTTCTGAAGTCGGACGAATAATCAGTTCTTCTTCCAGTTTGGCAGCCGGGTCTACAATCACACCCGAACCATCTTCTGCATTCTTCAAACGATAGTGAGTTACTACCGCACATTCCTTAGCGAAGCCTTCTACGTGTTCAGCTTCACGGCTCAAGTAAGATTTCGGAATCAACAACGGGAAATACGCATTCACATGTCCTGTAGCCTTGAACATATCATCAAGGATACGCTGCATTTTTTCCCAGATGGCATATCCGTAAGGCTTGATTACCATACAGCCACGCACAGGAGACTGTTCAGCCAAATCGGCCTTTACCACCAAATCATTATACCATTGTGAATAGTTTTCACTTCTCTTGGTTAGGTCTTTTAATTCTTTTGCCATAACTTTATGTAGTTATTTTATTCTTTGATATCAATTGAGAGTGCAAAATTAGTAAAAAAGATTTGTTTGCTCTTGATTTTAAAGCAGGATTTATTCAAAACGGATGGATTTTGCAGGATGAATGTGGCTTATCAGATAAGAAGGACCGACCAGCATCCCTACCGACACCAACAAGGTACACACGTTCAACAATACAATCCAGCCCAAATGAAGCTCCACGGGCACTGCATTGACATAGTACGTAGCCGGATCCAATTTAATCGGTTCGAAAAAATACTGAATAAGACAACACGACAGTCCGATGACATTTCCCCAGCACATCCCCCTTCCGATAAGGAAAACAGAAAATGACAGGAATATCTGACGAATGGAAGCGTTGTCGGCCCCCAACGCTTTCAATACTCCAATCATCTGCGTACGTTCGAGAATAATAATCAGTAATCCGGAAATCATGGTAAAACCCGCCACTCCGGTCATCAGAATCAGAATAACCCATACATTGGTATCCAGCAAGTCGAGCCACGCAAAAATCTGAGGATAAAGTTCCTCTGAAGTACGGGAGCAATAGATTGCCCCATAACGGTCTGTCTGTTCCTGAATATGACCACGAATGTCGTCATTCACCGAGTCCAAGAAACGATAATCCGACACGGCCACTTCTACACCTCCTACTTGGTCCGGTTCCCATCCGTTCAGACGGTTGACCGTATACATGTCAGTTATCAGGAAATAATCATCGAAAGCAGAGAAATTGGTTTGGAAAATCCCGCTCACTGTCAACCGGCGGGCACGCACATTGCCTTCTATATAATAAGTATAAAGCTTATCACCTACCTTCAATGAAAGTTTGTCGGCCATGGAGCGGGAAACCAGCACACGGTTGCTGGCTACGGAGTCCGTCAGTGCAGGAATCTCTCCTTCCTGCAAGTGTGCCTTCAGGTACGTCCAGTCGTATTCCTGCGCCACCCCCTTCACAATCATTCCCTGAAAGTTATCAGCGGTCATGATCATACCCGGTTTCGTAGCGTAACGCTGCACGTGACTCACCTGGGGAATATTCCGTATCACCGACAACAGGCTGTCGTTTGCCACCACCGGATTCATCTGGTAAAGCTGAGCTCCTTCAATGCTGGAAATCACAATATCAGAGCCCATGCCTATCACCTTGTCGCGCACCTGATGCTTGAAGCCGATGACCACCGCCACCGACACAATCATCACAGCCAGTCCGATAGCAATACCGGCCATCGCAATGCGTACGGCCGGTTTTGATACTTCTTTCTCTCCTTCCCTGCTACGGTAAATCCGTCGGGCAATAAAAAATTTCCAGTTGCTCATCATTCATCCACCCTTCCCGGATAGGCTTCGAGCGCCTTACGCAGAATGAACAAAGCCCGTACCAGGTCTTCTTTCTTCAATACATAAGCCACACGCACCTCGTTTTTACCGCCGCCCGGTGTAGTATAGAATCCGCTGGCAGGTGCCATCATGACGGTCTCTCCTTCATAATTGAAATCAGACAAACACCATGCGCAGAATTTCTCGCAATCATCCACCGGCAGTTTAGCTACGGTATAGAAAGCTCCCATCGGTATCGGAGAATAAACGCCGGGGATGCGGTTCAATCCGTCAATCAAACATTTACGGCGTTCCACATATTCATCATACGTTTCGCGAGCATATTCTTCCGGTTCATCGAGCGAAGCCTCAGCTGCAATCTGGCCAATCAACGGTGGACTCAAACGAGCCTGACAGAACTTCATCACCGCCTTGCGCACTTCCGGATTCTTCGTAATCAGTGCACCGATACGAATTCCACATTCCGAATACCGTTTCGATACGGAGTCAATCAATACCACATTCTGTTCGATGCCTTCCAGATGGCAGGCAGAAATATAAGGAGAACCTGTATAGATAAATTCACGATACACTTCATCGGAGAAGAGGAACAAGTCGTACTTCTTTACCAAATCCCGAATCTGGTTCATCTCCCGGCGAGTATACAGATACCCTGTCGGGTTATTCGGGTTACAAATCAAGATACCCTTGGTGCGTTCATTAATCAACTCCTCAAACTTCTCTACCTTCGGCAAAGAGAAACCTTCGTCGATGGTAGTCGTCACCGTACGGATAACCGCTCCTGCCGAAATCGCAAACGCCATGTAGTTGGCATACGCCGGTTCCGGCACGATAATCTCATCCCCCGGATTCAGACAGCTCATAAACGCAAACAGCACAGCTTCCGACCCTCCGGTAGTAATGATAATGTCATCGGCATCCAGGTGAATGTCGTACTTTTCATAATATCCCACCAGACGCTCTCTGTAGCTTCTATATCCCTGGCTGGGACTATATTCCAACACCTTGCGGTCAATATTTCGAATCGCATCGAGGGCCGCTCGTGGAGTAGGCAGGTCAGGCTGACCAATATTCAAGTGATATACATGAATTCCTCTCTCTTTCGCAGCTTCAGCCAAAGGCGCAAGCTTACGTATCGGCGACTCCGGCATTTCAGTTCCTCTGATGGATATTTTTGGCATATTTTGTAGTTTAAAAAAGATTCTGAAATGCAAAGATAAAGCGATTGTCGAAATTAAACAACTTTGTGCTCAGAAAAATACGGCTACTCCTTTCTTTTGAGAAAAAGGCCCTCCAAGTAAAGTTTAACGCCTTTTCAGGCATTTTCCAAGTCTTCTACCCAAAAAATCCGTATGTTTGCTATCGATAACCAAACACTCAAGCATTATGAACCTTTACCTAATTATATTTACAGCCGGCACATACAAGGTGGAGCAAGTCTACGAAAAGCATAAAGACCTGTTCGTGGAACTGGAAAAACATTTTACCCTTCACCTTGTCAACTATACAGACTCTGAAAGCATTCCCAGCCATGAATACAAAATGGCATTCATAGCCAGCGGGGGCGTAGAGAGCGCCGTGGTGCGTTTTTTCAGCATCCTTCCCTATCCCATCACCCTGCTGACAGACGGCCTGAACAACTCACTGGCTGCCGCCCTTGAAATCTCGGCATGGATTCAGTCGAGAGACATGAAGGTAAAAATCATCCATGGATCAGTGCCCAATATGGTAAATCAGGTACTTTTACACCACCAGGCGTTTGCCGCCAAACGTTCCTTGAAAAAGAAACGCATCGGTGTAATCGGAACTCCGGCCTCCTGGCTGGTAGCCAGTCATGTGGATTACCTGTTAGCCGGGCAACGTTGGGGAGTGACTTACACAGACGTCTCTATTGAAACCGTAGAAAAAGCCTTCCACGAGATTACGGAAGACGAAATAGGACCTGAAGCTTCCTTGTTTGCCAACCGCGCCAAAGGGATTCAGGAAGCAACCCCGGAAGAGCTGCTTCGGGCCATGCGATTGTATAAGGCCATCCGGCGTGTATGTCAGGAAGAAAACTTGGACGCTCTTACCCTGTCCTGCTTCTCACTGATTCAGAGCCTGAAAACCACAGGCTGCCTGGCCCTTTCTTTGCTGAATGACGAAGGAATACCTGCCGGATGCGAAGGCGACCTGCAGTCCATTATGACTTTACTGATGGTAAAAGAGCTCATCGGAAAGCCCGGCTTTATGGCCAACCCTTCGTTTGTAGACCTTGCACGCAACGAGGTTTTGCTGGCACACTGCTCCATTCCGACCAAAATGGCCGAAGAGTTTATTATCCGCAACCATTTTGAGACAGAAAGCGGCATCGCCATCCAGGGCATTGTACATCCGGGCGAAGTCACCCTTTTCAAATGCGGAGGAGAGTGTCTGGACGAATATTATCTATCCTCGGGACATCTCATCGAAAATACCAATATGGTGACCTGTTGTCGTACGCAGTTAAAGGTACGACTGGACAAGACGGCAGACTATTTCCTGCACAATCCGCTGGGCAACCATCACATTCTGATTCAAGGGAATTACACCGACCTCATTCAGGAATTCATGCAACAAAACCGCTGCAAACCGAGAATTGACTGATTTTTCAAAACCATTTATTCTCTCATTCAATTTATAATCGTATCTTTGTGTGAATTATTACAAATTGAAAAGCAAGAAAAATTATGATGCATAATTGGTTTGAATGCAAAATCCGTTACGAGAAAGTAGCCGAAAACGGAATGAACAAGAAAGTAACGGAACCCTATCTAGTGGACGCACTCAGTTTCACCGAAGCTGAATCGCGTATTATCGAAGAAATCACTCCGTTCATCAGCGGAGAATTCACTGTATCCGACATCAAACGCGCCAACTATAGCGAGCTCTTCCCCAGCGACGAGGAAGCTGCCGACCGTTGGTTCAAGTGCAAGCTCTACTTCATTACACTCGACGAGAAAAGCGGGGCGGAAAAGAAAACAGCTACCAACGTACTGGTACAGGCTGCCGACCTGCGCGATGCCGTGAAGAAACTGGACGAAGGCATGAAGGGCACAATGGCCGACTACGTCATCGCATCGGTTGCCGAAACTGCACTGATGGACGTATATCCCTACTCTGCAGAACCTGACGTAAAACCGGAATTCCCGGATGCAGACAAACGATAAACAAACACCTATCACACCATGGATATTCAGTCTAATTTAAAAGAAGTACGGGCACAACTTCCTCCCCAGGTCAGTCTGGTTGCTGTTTCCAAGTTTCACCCAAACGAAGCGATTCTGGCTGCATACGAAACCGGGCAGCGCATCTTCGGGGAAAGCAAGGAGCAGGAACTGAGCAAGAAGCAGGCTTCCCTGCCCGCCGATATTCAGTGGCATTTCATCGGCCACCTGCAGACCAATAAAGTGAAGTACATCGCACCCTACATCGCCATGATTCATGCCGTAGACAGTTACAAACTGCTGGCTGAAATCGATAAACAGGCGGCCAAATGCAACCGGGTGATTCCTTGCCTGCTGGAAATCCATATCGCAGAAGAAGAAAGCAAATACGGATTTTCTTTTGAAGCCTGTCGCGAAATGCTGGAAACCACCCCGTGGAAAGAGCTGACACATGTATGCATCAGCGGAGTCATGGGAATGGCCACCAATACAGACGACGAATCACAAATCACCAACGAATTTGAGAGCCTTCACCGTTTCTTCACTGAACTGAAAGCTACCTATTTTAAAGATTGTGATACCTTCAAGGAAATTTCCATGGGTATGTCGCACGACTATCCGCTGGCAGTTCAGGCAGGAAGTACAATGGTACGTGTAGGCAGCAAAATTTTTGGAGATAGAGTATATTAAAACGAGAAGAATATGGCACAACTAAAAACAACTTTTGCAGGGTTAACTCTGAACAACCCGATTATTATCAGTAGTTCTGGACTGACTAACAGCCTGGCTAAAATTCAGAAACTGGAAGAAGCCGGAGCCGGTGCAGTAGTACTGAAATCAGTATTCGAAGAACAAATCAACATGCAGGCAGGAAGCATGCAGGGCTATGGTTCACCCGAAGCCGACGACTACCTGGGAGCATACGTACGCTCACATGCGCTGAACGAACATATCACCCTGATTGAAGACGTAAAGAAACACTGCAAGATTCCGGTAATCGCCAGCATCAACTGCTACAGTGACAGCGAATGGACAGACTTTGCCCGCCTGATGGAAGAAGCCGGAGCCGATGCACTGGAACTGAACATCCTTTCTTTGCAGACCAGCAAGGATTATACACCGGGAAGCTTTGAACAGCGTCACATCGACATCCTGCGCCACATCAAGAAAGTAATCCGCATCCCGGTAATCATGAAACTGGGCAGCAACCTGACCAACCCGATTGCACTCATCAACCAGTTGTATGCCAACGGTGCTGCTGCTGTGGTATTGTTCAACCGCTTCTACCAGCCGGACATCCAGATTGACAACCTGACTTTCACTACAGCTAACGTCATGAGTTCACCTTCTGAATTGTCTGACCGCATCCGCTGGACAGCCATTGCTTCGGCAGAAGTTCCTCAGCTGGATTATGCTGTTTCAGGCGGCGTACACAACGGAAAAGGCGTTATCAAGTCTCTGCTTTCAGGCGCTGCTGCCGTAGAAGTTTGCAGCGTTATCTACCAGCACGGCAACCAGATGATTGAAGAGATGAAGAAAGAACTGGCCGAATGGATGGACGACAAAGGATATGATTCCATTGCACAGTTCAAAGGAAAGATGAATGCCTCAGCCGCAGGCGACATCAACCCGTTTGAACGTACACAGTTCATGAAATATTACAGCAACCACGAAGAATAATTCCCTTCACGAAAATGCATAAAAAACGGATTCCCTGACGTTTCAGTCGGAGAATCCGTTTTTCATTTATCTACTATCCGAACTTTATCGCTTCAACAAACCGATTTTCAGGTTCAGTTTAAAATAATATACCCCATTTTCACGTTCCAGGTAACCATACTTGTCTTTTTCCGTAGAACCTTTTTCCAAGCGGCTGTTCTGGAAAAGGAAATCGGCAAATGTCTGGCGGAAAGCACGCTGATAGCACAACACTTCCCCGTCACCCGTCACGAAAAGGAACCCTGCAATGGCAGAGTCTGTTCCGTTGTACAATTTTGCCGGACGAAGTCCCATGGCCAATGCCAGCAGCAGCTCTTTCACCTTATATTCATAGAAGCCATGCTTCGTAATCAGCTCGTCCTTTATCTTCAGCGGATTCAGCTTTTTGATTTCCTCCGTCAGTTCCGACACCTTCGTGATGCCGTCCAGCCACATCAGGCGTGTCATTTCCGCCATCAGTCGTCCCATGTGCAAATCAATCATGGACAGGTTGCTGCGGAAAATCTTATCGGCCACATCACTATACTTCAGTGCGCCTCCCAAACGCTCTATCATCAGCATACGGGATATGACATCATCCTCCTCACCTTCCGCATTGATTTTGTTGACGGTCGGGGTAGCAAATTTCACACCTGTCTGCTCAAACTTGAAATTGGCGGTTCTTCCCCCGTCAAGCAACGGAATCATCATTCCCAAACGGGAACGGACACAGAATCCGGTAAGCGGAGCATCTACCGAATAAAAAGCCACGCTGAAATCCGTGCGGTCGTCCGTCTTGGCTTCCAAATCGAAAATGGCTACCTCATCCAGAAACTCCTCTACGCCATCGGGAGATGTGACATCATCCTCCCGGCTCTGACGAATCGCTGCATAGATAAGCTCTGCCACCGTAGCAAAGTCTTCACGAGGAATCCGCTTGTCTATATTCTCCCCTTTCAGGTGCACGGTATCTTTTTCCAAAATATACTGACGCGTACCGTCATGTTCTTCCCGCTGAACCATTGCCACCGGAAGACGGAGTGCTTCGTTCTTCTTCACATCAGGAGTACCACCGTACACGTAACCGTCGGCCAGCAGCCGGAAAAACGCATACAGTTCTCCCCATTCTCTTTTCGTCGCTTCAAATGCCATAATCTGTCTATTTTTTAATTGCAAAGGTAGTAAAAGAAGCGTTAACAAAAACCTTTCTGGCAAATGCAAATTATAATATATGTTATAAAACAGATTTTAAGCATCATTTTACTTGCAGAGAAACAGAAAATGCGTACCTTTGCAGTGTGTTTTTCATAGTATTAGATTTAAGGTTAACAAAGGTTGGAGTTCAGCGGAACTCCTTTTTTTATGCCCTTATGCGAAATGCTTCCTTTCTCCTCTCTCCAAAGACTCTTATCAAACTTCATTTTACGGTGTCGCAGATTGCCGTACTTTCGGCCATCTCTCCTACTTCAGTCTACCAGCAGAAATCGCGGATGAAGAAGCGCATCCAAGCACTGGAGCCCGAGCTCTTCACGGATGGAGAAACACTGGACGAGTGGCTGAACGAATGGTAAAAGGAGGTTTTTCACGCTATATTCCCTCCTTCTGAAAGATTTGTGTTATCTTTGAGCAGATAAAATCCGTAATCTTTCATACCGTTTATTATTATGATACAACAAACTACTTTCACACTCCGGGCACGCGCGCGTGGCTTTCACCTTGTGACCGACGAGGTTCTCAGTCACCTGCCTGCCTTACCCAAGACCGGACTACTCAATCTTTTTATCCAGCATACCAGCGCCGGACTGTCGGTCAACGAAAACTGCGACCCTGATGTACGCAGCGATATGGAAAAGATATTCAACAACCTGGTGCGCGAACGCGAGTCCTGGTACGACCATACCTTGGAAGGCTGGGACGACATGCCTGCCCATGCCAAATCCTCACTGGTGGGCGCCAGCTTGTCTATCCCCATCACCGACGGACGACTGAACTTAGGCACCTGGCAGGGAATCTATCTCTGTGAATTCCGCAACCACGGAGGAGGACGGCGCATCGTGGCTACCATCCTCGGAGAATAACTCAGGGAACAGGCTGTGGCGTGGAGAGGCTGAGACTGTCAGCGAAACATTTTCCGGCTTCTCCAGTCAACACCACACGCGACAAATCGACTCCTTCTGCAGCCGCTTCCGAAATTACTCCCTTGGCCGCCATTCTGCGGGCTACCAGCCGGAAGTGTCCTTCCTGATTTTCTTTCAATCGTCCATTAGCTTCGAACGAACTGCGATAATGCTTCGGCTTTGGGATAATAGAAGCCAAATAAATACATTCTTCCAGCGTCAGTTGCGACGGACGCTTGCCAAAATAAAACTCTGATGCCTCTAACAGCCCATACACTCCCGGCCCCCATTCAGCGATATTGAGATACACCTCAAACATCCGTTCCTTCGAGGTAAGCCGGTTCTGTTCTATCAGCCAGACAATCAATGCTTCCTCCAGTTTACGCGCGATATTTTTCCGACGATTCAGAAACACATTCTTGACCAGCTGCATGGAAATTGTACTTCCTCCGCGTGCAAAGCGACGTTCTTTCAAATCGTAAACCATCGCTTCACGAATGGCGTCGGGAAGAAATCCCTGATGATAAAAGAATCCTCCGTCCTCGCTCTGCAATACGGCCATGCGCATCAGCTGCGGCACACTGTCAAGAGGAAGAAAATGATTCCACGACGGCCCCACCGGAAAAGTGCGTACGGGCATCTCATTCTCGTAGGCCGTATACTCAAACTCTTCTGACATCTTGCCTAAGTCAGTTGTTCCGTAACTCAGTATCCGGAAATGCTGCGGACGCAGGTCGGAATAAAACTTCAAGCTGTCAGGACGGGCCAAATCGGCATCCAGTTCGAAATCGTATGCCAGTTCTCCTTCCACTCGAATCCCTTCCAAATTCTCAAAAAGTCCATGCGGAAGGGAGTTGAAAAGCTCCTTAGCCGGAAACAGGGGTTGATGTATGAAAGCCATAAGGTGGCTGGGAGGTTCTACCCGTAAATAAGGATGAAACTGCAAGTCATTGAAACGTATCGTACTGCAACTGTCCAGTTCCAGGGCATGCGGTTCCACATTCAACTGAAAATCCAACTTCCCATGATTCAGGTTAATACGCTCCGGCGACAAGCGACGATGGAAGACTTTCAGTCCGTCTACCTCCGTCTGACCAAGCAACACCATTTTCTCATCTTCCTCCTGCTGCGTGAAACTTAACCACAACCGTTTGAAGGCCACTTCTGCTCCCAAACGGCGGTGAATGTAAGGAACAGTCAGTTCAGGTGCCTGAATGCAGACCGACACACGGCGCTCACCGGAATTGATTTCTCCCTCTGTTTCCCAATGCTGTGTATGTCCTTCTTCTACAAAAGTAAGCCGACTGCGGAACCGGTGATTCTCAATATTGAACTCCGGCACATACAGACTGACGGAATCACTATCCTTTCGTTCGCGTACATACAGACGGGTGAGACGCCCTTCAGAAGGCAACAAACGGAACACTCCATTCAGCAAGGTCTGCACACGCTTGTCATATCCCGCCTTTTCGGGAATCCGTTCCGTTTCTTTTTCACCATTCGATCTGCTTCGGAACAAGAAATCATAATTAGCCTGCTGGTTCTCTTTAACAAAATCCACCGTCAATCCGTCCAACGCCACATCCATTACCTCCACATTTCCTTTCAGCAATTGCCAGAAGCCTAAGTTAAACGTGGCCGACCGAAGCGTCAATAATGTATCTCTCTCCTCAGGAACGACTGACAACCCGTTCAGGAAAAGACGTCCGGTTCCCTCAAAGCGCAACTCATCGTAATGCACTTCCAGTCCGTACCGCTCCTCCACTTGAGTAATCTTTCTTTCTGCCATCCGGTTCAAGATACGGTTACGGAAAATCCATAGTCCGCCAGCCAGTAACAGCAACAACAGCAGCAAGCCTGCACCTGTATAAATCAATATTCGTTTCATAACGTCCTTATTCCATGCTGCAAAGGTAAAAAATATTCAGCTAAAATATCATAGATTTTTCGCCCGGATAATCCATATTTTCGTATGAATAGTTTTATCTGACAACGACTTAGATACAGCAATCCACATTCGGATTTGGATGAAAATGAACAGACGTTTATTTTTGAAAAAAGCAAATACAAAATCACATTCATACAATCTCTCTTTACTAATTTCATTCCGTACGTTCCGGTAACAATTTCTTCACTCAACACAGGTCGCCGGAACAGTACGGAATGTTTTTATCTACAAGAATCGGGCGCTGTTTCATGGATATTCCAAAAGAAATCGTATCTTTACACCATAATCATTTTTTATTAACTAAAAACTTTAGAATTATGGCTAGTAGAAGATCATTGAAAAAAACAGTCAATTATATTACAGAACTGGCAGCAGGACTCTGTCTGGTGGAATCAGCAAACGCAAATGCAGAAAAACGGGAAGCTTACAGCGAAGTATTCCTGCAGATTATCAACCTGCGTAATGACATCATCAGCCGCATCAGCCACACAGAGCCGGGCAGCGTGAAATTGTTCTACAAAAAACTGAGAGCGGACTTCAATGCTGAAGTAGACAACGTGTTCAAAAAACTGGAAGAACTGGCGAAATAACAGCACATGAAACAAGCTATCTGCCGGTTTATCTACCACAAACTGCTGGGCTGGAAAGCAAAAGTGAATGTACCCGATTTTAAGAAGTGCATTATCTGTGCGGCTCCGCATACCACCAACTGGGACTTATTTATCGGAAAATTGTTTATCACAGCCATAGGGCGTGAGTCAGGTTTTCTGATGAAAAAGGAATGGTTCTTCTTCCCATTGGGAATCATATTCCGAAAAATGGGAGGTATCCCCGTACACCGCGACAAGCGTACTTCTATGGTAGACCAACTGGTGCAACGCATTGAAAAAAGTGACACATTCCATCTGGCCATTACACCGGAAGGAACACGTTCGGCTAATCCCGACTGGAAAAAGGGATTCTATTACATTGCCTTGGGGGCAAAAATTCCGATTGTACTGATTGGAATAGATTATGAAAAGAAGTGCATTACAGCAGGAAAATACCTCTTGCCCACGGGTGACATTGAAAAAGACATGAAGGAAATTAAGTTATATTTCAAGGATTTCAAAGGGAAACACTCTGAGAAATTTACCATAGGAAATATTGACTGAAACGAATCAAAAAAAACGTCCTTGCGTTTCATTACGAACGCAAGGGCGTTTTCTTTTAAACGCAAGTACGTTTCAACCAAAACGCTTTGACGTTTTAGTTCAAACACAAGGACGTTTGAAAATAAACGCCCTGACATTCTGAAAATGAATGCCAGGGCGCCTTTTATGAATTTGCAAGCTATTGATTTACAGCAACGAAGAAATATACTCCTTCATTTCAGGAACTGCACGACGTGCTTCCTGATACAGCTTATACTGTGCCAGTGTACGCACATAGTTATGTTCAGCATATTTTATCTGATAATATGTATCCCCGTTAATATAGTCAGCCAGGAAACGCACGGCCTGCATATATGGGAACAACATCACAGCGTATGGCAGCATCTCTATCTCCAGCGGAGTAAGGAAACTCTTGGCCGATTCGATGTATCCTTTGGCAAAGGCACGGAAAATGTCCATGTTGAAATGAATCTTGTTCAAGTCAGGTTCATCTTCAGGAGCCGTATTTCCGGCAGAACGAAGGAAATCACCGAAATCAGAGAAGACGAAACTTGGCATGGTCGTATCCAAATCAATTACGCACAATACGTTTCCATCTTTATCAAACAACATGTTGGATACCTTCGTATCACAATGGCAGATACGTTTCGGAAGTTTTCCTTCCCGATACAGACGTTCAGCAGCACACATTTCCTCTGCATCTTTCTCAATATCATCTACCAGTGACTGTACTTTCTCCATACGTCCGGCTGCATTCTGCGCCACAGCTTCACGCAACTGCTGCATACGGAATTCCATATTGTGGAAATCAGGAATGGTTTCCCCTAACTTTTCAGGCAGGTCGGCCAGCATGGCTTCAAACTCACCAAATTTCACACCTACCAGATACGAAGATTCGGGAGTTACCGCTTCCAGTGTCTGTGATTCCGGAATGAACACACACACACGCCAGTAACGTTCGCCATCAAAATAATATGTTTTTCCTTCGGCAGTCGGTACAAAGCGAAGCACTTTGCGGTCTATATCCGTTTCATGAGCCTTTTCCAGTTTCTCGCGAATATGACGAGTCACACATTCAATGTTGTGCTGAAGAAGTTCCACATCCTTGAAAACCTGATGATTGACACACTGCAATATATAATCGCAAGCCTGCGGATCTTCTGTCTGAACTTTATAAGTCTGATTAATCAAACCGGCTGTCAAAGGAATTATTTCCCCTACCTTTCCAACCTCCGGAAATTGTGCAATAATTTCATTAAGTGACTTCATGGTTAGCAAATAAATTAGGTTTGTTATATTATTTAATTAGAATCTATACTTATTCAATATACCTTTTAAAATATTCTGATTTTTCTACACTGCAAATATAGGGAAGTTTTTACGGATTACCTTCATCTGATTGTAATATTTTCTACAAAATCTTTGCAGAATAACAAAAAGTTTATAGATTTGCGCCCGTTAATAAAACTAGACTCTATGAAAGCCACCATGAAAACACTCTCAGCAATTCTGATTTGCTGTTTTATTTCTACTATACAAATGTATGGAGAAAATATTCAACGCCCTGAAAGCGAAAACTACGTAAAAGGAGTAGAAGCTCTCAATGAAGGAAACCCTGAAGCAGCTTATACTTATTTGAATGCAGAAATCAATGAGCACCCAGACAACGGATATGCACATTGCTACATGGCACTTATCTGCAACTTCTGCAATGATACCAAACTGGCACTGAAAGCATTGAACTCCAGTCTGGAACTTATTCCGGAAGCCGATACGGAATATCGTTCGTTCGCACACTATTCCAGAGGCGTGCTGCTGACCAATCTGAAAATGTGGGAACATGCTGAAGCTGATTTGAATGAAGCAATTCGTCTGAATCCGGAAGATGTAGAAAACTACAAATCGCGTGCGCAACTCTATTTTGAGACTGAACGCTATGAAGAATCGCTCGACGACCTGAAACGCGCACTCAAACTTGACAACAAGGCTGATGTAAACGACCTGGTATTGCAACTTATGGCAGTAGCTCCTACTTCCGAATTCATGGAACGCATCACTGCTACTTACCAGCAACTGGATCAGGTTACGATTCATTGATAAATCCATACAATTATATTATACTTGAAAGCCATCTCACTCTTTGGGATGGCTTTTTCATTTGCAGGAGAGCGAATGATTTTCTATTTTTGCAAAAAGTACCGATTTACTAACATTTTATCAATAAAAAAAGAATGAATCAAACAAAAGGGCATCCAAAAGGACTTTATTTACTCTTCGTAACTGAGATGTGGGAACGGTTCAGTTACTATGGCATGCGCGCACTGTTCATGCTCTACATGGTACAGGCGTTGCTTTTCGACAAAGAAATGGCTTCACAAGTGTATGGCAGTTACACGGGACTGGTGTATCTCACCCCGCTCATCGGCGGATACATTGCCGACCGCTACTGGGGTAACCGACGCTCCATCGTGGTTGGCGCACTGACCATGGCACTCGGTCAGTTCCTACTGTTCCTCAGTGCCTGCTATTTTCAGGAGGTGGCATTGGCCAAATACCTGATGTTTTGCGGACTGGGACTGCTGATTTTAGGAAACGGTTTTTTCAAACCCAATATCTCGACCATGGTAGGACGGCTCTATACACCCGATGACAACCGGAAGGACTCGGCCTTCACCATCTTCTATATGGGTGTAAACGTAGGCTCTACCCTCGCCCCGCTGGTATGCGGACTCGTAGGAAATACCGGACATCCGGAGGACTTCAAATGGGGATTCTTGGCTGCCTGCATCGGCATGATACTGGGAGCAACCGTATTCCAGATTTTCAAGAACAAATACATCTGCGACCCCGACGGCAATCCGGTAGGTGTTGCCCCACAAAGAAGCGCATCAACCGAAAAGCAATCAAAAACTTCTTCGCAGAAGTCCACTTCGCGCACCCTTCTGATGCTCGGAAGCACCCTCCTGCTTACCTTGCTTTTCTCCATCAACTGGAATGCAGACAGCGCGCACCTGTTTGCCGACGCCGATTGGATTGGTTCACTGATTTACGCCACTACCATCGTCATGCCGGTGATTATCATTACTGATCACTCACTGAACCGACATGAAAAGTTGCGTATCGGAGTGATTTATATCATTGCATTTTTCGTTATCTTCTTCTGGGCAGCCTACGAACAGGCCGGTGCTTCACTCACCTTCTTTGCCGACGAACAGACCGACCGCCACATCGGAGGATGGGAAATGCCAGCTGCCTACTTCCAATCGTTCAACCCTATCATGATTGTGACACTGGCCCCTATCTTTGCAGCAGTATGGTCATTCTTGGGTAAAAGAGGCATTGAGCCAAGTTCTCCCCGCAAGCAAGCCATCGGACTGGGACTGTTAGCGTTAGGTTATCTGTTTATTGCCTTCGGAGTGAAAGACATTGAGCCGGGTGTGAAAGTCAGCATGGTATGGCTCACCGGTCTTTACCTGATTCACACCATGGGCGAACTCTGTCTGGCACCTATCGGACTCTCATTGGTGTACAAACTGTCGCCTGCCCGTTTTTCTTCATTGCTGATGGGCGTATGGTACCTGAGTACCTCGGCTGCCAACAAGTTTGCCGGTCTGCTAAGCGGTTACTATCCGGAACATGGAGTAAGCAAAAGTTTCATGGGCTATCCTATTGAAAATCTGTTCGACTTCTTCATGCTTTTCGTGTTCATGAGCGGAGCAGCTGCCGTTATCCTTTTCCTGCTCTCAGGAAAATTGAAGAAAATGATGGAAGTATAAAGAACTTACTTCACATACCCATAAAAAACGCGGGTCTCTCTATCGAAAGGTCCGCGTTTCCTTTATAATAAGTTCTTACTTTAAAGAAACTGATTATTTCATCAGTTCTGCAAGTTTTGCTTCTAGGTCTTCGCCACGCAAGTCACGAGCTACGATTGTACCATCTTTTGAAACCAGCAAAGTAGCCGGGATGGCACGCACGCCATACAAAGCCGCACCTTCACACTGCCAACCTTTCAGGTCAGACATCTGCGGCCAAGTGATGTTCAAATCTTTGATTGCCTTCTTCCAGCTTTCTACATCGTTATCCAAAGATACACCTACAATGCCGAAGCCTTTTGCCTTATATTTTGCATAAGCTGCTACTACATTCGGCATCTCCATGCGGCAAGGTCCGCACCAGCTGGCCCAGAAGTCAATCAGTGTATAGTTGTTGGCAGCAATGAAGTCAGACAATTTCACCGGTTTACCTTCCGGAGTATTCAGCGTAAAATCGATAAATTTCTTTCCTACTGATGTCTTAGCCACTGTCTCTACATGTTCCTTCAAAGCCTTTACCTCTTCATTGTTAGCAAAAGCTGCCGGAATTTTCTCCAGCAAAGGCTGTACTTTTTCTACTTCGAAAGAAGAACCGAACATGGTCAGCAAGTGTACACCTGCAGCACTTGCAATATTTTCAGACACGAGCTGATAAATACGGTCCATACCTTCTGTCTCTTTCTTATCGAGTACTTCCATCAGTGAATCACGCTGTACTTCAGTCAGCAGGGTATCGCCCTTAATCTTCTGATACATGTCGTTCATTTCCTTACCAATCTTCTGGTATTCATCCATGAATTTCTGATAAGTATCGTTGTTAGGTGTTCCTGAAATACGGCTTTCCATCGGGCTCAGATTTACCTGAATGTTTCCTTTTTCTACAAACACCATGGCAGCCATACGGGCATCTCCCTTCATGTAAGTTACGAAACGAGATACAGCCACAGAATCGGGAGTTCCCTTAAACTCAAAAGTTCCGTTTTTTACAACTACAGAATCAAGTGCTTCAAAACCTTCTTCTGTCTGTTTCTGCAAGAATACGGTATCACCATCGGCCACACCTTCGGCTGTACCCTTAATGATATAGCCTGCTTTTTCCTGACAAGCAGCCAAAGACATCAGTCCGGCTGCTGCAAATAATACAATTTTTTTCATCTTATACGTTTATTCCGGTTTTTGTTGAAAATAACGTGGGCAAAGATAATCGTTTCAGAGGAAACAGCCCTATTTTTTACAAAAGAAAAAGCACACAGCAAAGCAGATAAGCACCGCGACATACTTCATCCGGCAATCCGGCATAATCTGTCAGTCCGCTAAACTCCAACGATGAGAAAAAAAGCGTAATGAAAAGAAGCACGACAAAGTACGTAGCCCGGTTCTTGTAAAGATAAGCCATTCCTTCTACTACATCCGAATCGTCCAGATAGGAATCGGAAGCAAAGCCATACACTATGGAGGGCAAAGCTACTCCTAATGAACACACTCCCCAGAATCCATCGGCCAACGGAGAATCTGACAACGTACCGATGGCACTACGCACCGTATTCCAAGGACCAAAAGCCAGCAAGACACACAGTCCGACGTACACTAAAAAAGTGACGGCAGCCAGTCCCATTCCACGTTTCTCCTTTCGAGAGAATTTTCGGGTGCCCGACACCATCCTGTGACAGGCATCACCCAATCCGGAATGGAGAAATAGACCTCCCCCAAAGAAAAGACACACCACGGCCTGAAATACGGGAGAAAGAATATAATCATCTAAAAGCGTACGCAAGAGCCACCGCAGTCCTTCGTCACTCAAAAGACTACGTACACCTTCCCATTCATAAATACTGCCTGTCCATGACAACAAGGCAGCCAGCAAAAACAGCAGAAGGAAGCAGGTGGCCGGATGCAGGCTGAATTTATTCTTCATCGGGTTCTAGATTGTCGATGTCAAGTATGCGCAACTCAAACGCACGGGTTACCAGACGGCAGGCATTGACCCCGGTCCGTTCATCGGAGCGGAACAAGCGGTTTACAAGTTCATTCTGCCGTTTTTCTATTGATTTTACCCCGAAAGGCATGCCTTTGAGGTTAGTTATCATTTCCTTGGTATAGCCCAGTGCCAGATGACGGAGAAGTCGTTCGTCGTACTCGTCAATGTCATAATCGATAATTGCCTCCTGACGACGCTGTTCCACTTCCACCGTCTGCATGAAACGGGCTACAATCTTTTCCAGTATCGGCTCGTTAAATACCATCTTCTTTCCATCCATGACGGCCTGCACATCAGTTGCGGTCAACAGTTCACCGGTCTTCAAGATAATGCCTACTGCTCCAGCCCGAAGCGCATCCACCCAGAGTTTCTCGTTCAGAATCTCTCCGGTGAAGATAAGCACCTTCAGCTCCGGACGTTCCCGATGAAGACGGGCGCAAATCTCCACGCCAATGGTGGTAGAACCTCCCAACCCCAAGTCAAGCAACACCATATCGGGCGTACATGTCTCCATCAATTTCCAGAACTCTTCCTCGGTCATGGCCGTACCGATGACCTCCGCATTCGGTATTTCGTGACGGAAAATTTCTTCCGTTCCCTTTAATTCCAGTTTGACATCTTCTACTATGACAACCTTAAACTTCTCCATTTTGTCTTGATTTTATGTTCATTCTAATTCGTTATTTCTTCTGTCTGAGCGGCAAGGTGAACCACACACTGAATCCCTTTCCTCCTTCTCCCTGCCAAGGACTGGCATTGATGCGGCAGCCTCTTCGTCCGCCATACTCGTCATGGTCACGAATAACCTGCTTGCACACCAAGTACTCTGTACCCGTCAACCGCTGTCCGTCACCTAAGGGACACATCCGCTCTCTGTCAGGATAAAACAAAGCGTTCAGTTCCTCCTGCGAATAAGTCCGTCGCATATCAATGAAATCCATGCGCATAAAACCGTTTTCAGCTTTCGCTTCCAAGCGCAAGGTTCCGGAAACCTCATAACGCGCCGCCTCATCAATCAGATTTTCGAGCAGGAAAAGCAACAAAACCCGGTCGCCCGTTACCCATAGTGGAGGTACATCCATCTGCCATTCCAGCGTAAAGTTACGCTTGCGCATCACCTTACGCAAATATTTCTCCGCACCCTCTGCCAGCTCGGTCACCCCCACTTCCGAACGACGGAAAGTCACCTCCTCCAGCTGACGCGAAGCACACGAACTGAGGAGCGTAAATATATCCTTGTAATACCCCACCAGTTCCGACATATTCTCCAACAACTCCGTCCGTTGTGCGGCCGTAACCTCACCGTTTAATTTATCGGCTACCTGCTTGATTCGGCTCGGATAATAGATTGTTTCATGCTTGATGGTAGAAAGGCAATTGTCGAGCACCATATTCTGCACATGCAATTGATTCTCCTCAAAGAGTGAACGACGGGCCTCATCCTGTGCCAGTTCAATGTCATGAAACTTCCGGTTCACCTGTACAATGGCATTATACAAAATAACAGCCAGATAATTACATACCATTTCGACCAGCAAACGGTCTTCTTCCCGGCTATAGGTACGCGCCAGCTTCAAGGCCAGTACCCCCACACAATGCTTGCCTCCCCCTGTTTCTACCCACAAAGGCAGGAAACTCCATTTCATGACATCACTCCACTGCATCTGTCCCGAATCGTAACACCGCTGGAGACGTTCATACAATTCTTCCTCATTCTCTTCCGTGGCAAAACATGCCGTTTTCAAGTGAGTGGTTTCCTCGTCATACACAGCCAATGCCAGATTCTCCAGTAACAGCATCTCGTTCAACTCGTTAAACATGCTCCGTACAATCCGGTCCAGCACCTCATCACCGAGTCCTTCCGTACAAGAAGCAGCCGAAAAGATGGTACGGTTCACCACAAACACCTGCTCCATGTTGTAACGATAATGCAAACGATGACGAAGATAAAGTGCATAATAGGCTACCAAACATCCGCAAACCAGCAACACGAACAGAGACAAGGCAATACGCTTGTTGCTGGCCGAGCGCTGCATCTGCAGACAATACTCCTCCAAAGAATTGTCCTTACTCAAACGTTTGTAAAGAGCCGCGTAAGCCGCATTGTTATAGCGATATTTCCGGAAATCTTTTACGGCCAATGAAGCCACAGCTGCCTCATTACGCACATCCAGTAAAATAAAATAATCCGTATCGAACGACTGGGCCAGCCAAGTCAACTCTGCTCCCTCTCCTTCACTCTCCAGTCGAAGCAACGGACCGTTTTTTCCCGAATAACGAAGATAATGAGCATTCATATAATACAATACGCTGTCGGCTAACATCAATGCTGTGGAATATTCTCCGTTCACATTGCACTCATACACCCAGTTGGCATAGTCATTGGCAATGGCCAGCAAACTGTCATACGGAGCCACCTTTTCATTGCTGGCCGTATGCGTAGCAGACTCCGGTTTAGAAGAACAGGCCATTCCCAGCAACAGGCACAAGCCTATCCACAAAAGTCCGACCATCCGCCGCGCTCCTTTGGGCAAACGGAAAGAGAAACGACTGCCTTTTCCTGGCGTACTTTGTATGTCGAACCGGCAAACCGCAAACAAGCTGTTCGTCTTCCGGTACTTTTCAATAATTCCCTTGCAATTCATCAGCCCGAAACCATGACCTTTCTGACGCTGCAACTCTGCCGCATCCGTGGCAGTATCCATACCGATGGCTCCTGAATCGTACACTTTCTCTCCCAGGATACGCAAACGGTCCTTTTCCGAAAGACCCGGTCCGTTATCTTCCACTGCAATCTCCACATAGTCGGGTGTTTCTTCTGCGGAAAGATTCACTTCCCCCCCTTCCTGCGTATATTTACGGGCATTTTCTACCAGCGTATTCATCATAAAGAGTGTCAATGCCTTATCTGCTTTCACACAGGCCGTTGTTTCTCCCACGGTCAGTGTCTGTTTTTTCAGATCGAACGAACGACGCCCCTTGGCAATCATTGCAAACAACTCCTGCAACTCAAAGTTTTCAATGTTCAGGCTTAGCGTACCCTGCCGCATCTTAATCCATAAAGCCAGGATGTCGTTGTATTCATTTATTTTGGTCACCAGCTCATCGATATAGCCTAACTTCCCCTGCTGTATAGCTTCTGCATTTGCCGCCGGAAGTGTACGGAGCTTCCGCACCTCGTTTACCATACGGTCAATATAAGGTACGATTCCTGTCACAATCGACAGACACGCCTTTTTCACTTCATTCTGACGTTTGTTCTCCATCAGGTGAAGCTCGTGAACGTACTGTTCTTTTTCCAGTCTCTGCTGTTCCTCACCTAACGAAACCAGGTTCATGCCATGTTCCAGCGTCCAGGCCAGGTAAGGTAATAGCAATCGGATAAGTGTCCGCTCCTCCTTCCGCACAGGAACTGCAAACCACATCCACAGTTTTCCCACAATCACTTCTCTGTCGGGTAATTGAAGGTCGTACACCAACGAAGTGCCCTCATGCAATTCCACATTTTCTTCCTCCCCCTCTTCCTCATCGCAGAATGTAATGCACACGTCACGCACCCCAAACAATTCCGACAGCTCCGGTTTCATCACCTTCACTATGTCATCGGCCACCTCTTCCCGGCTGGTTGCCGAAACAGGTACCGCTCCCGTTATCTGCTGACAAAGCCCCAAAATGCGTTTGAGTTCCGTGAGATACATCGTATTCTTCACCCTCCAGGAACGGTTCAGCCAGACAAACAATACGACCAGCACCAGAAAACCCACCGCCACAAGCCATAACAGCACATTTAACTGTCCGGTTTCCTTTTCCAATGCCAGGAAACGGCTTTCCAATTCCTTATCCTGCCGGGTGTAGTCCAGAATATCCAGGTACACATTACGGTTATAATCCGATTCCGCCTTGCATCCCATGGCAGAATACGTACGGCTCAACTGTTCCCGCAACCGGGCTATCCATTCGGGCACCGTATTGATGCCCTCGTCATTAATCCATTTCAATTCGATGGAAGTGCCGTCTCCCGGTAAATAGGCTTGCAAACGGTCGAGCGAATCCTTGCAATGATAATATTTCTCATGATGCAGATTAACATAGTTCAAGGCTCTCTTCAGATTGACCAATGCCTTTTCGGGCTGTCCCGTATAATTATAGAATGTCGCAATGGTACGATAAGTACCCGAAATCTGATACCAGTCACCATAGCGCTTAAACAAACCCAACGCATCTTTGGCAAATACCAGCGGCAGACTGTCTACCGGCAAGTTGTCCGGATTGACCAGACGGAGCATGCCCGCCCTCTTCTCACTCAACAACAGACGGTTGCTGCGGAACACCAACAGCTCAGCCATAGCCTGAAGTGCATTGGCCTCAAAATAAGTATATCCCCTGAGTTGGGCCACCTGCAGACACTGTACCAGATACCCAAATTCTCCGATGGTCACTTCTTCACGCGTAGGTGCCTCGTACATACCACCCGACCCGCGCATATACGCATAATACAGCCATTGGGCCGTGTCGTTTTTTAAAGCCTCTTCCGGCACGGCATTGATAGCCTGCATGGACTCCTTGTCCTGCTGTAAATAATAATAATAAATTCCCGAAACGATATAAAACTCCGAAAGCGCATAATTCAACCGACCTTCTAAACCGTTCTTTTCAAGCGAGGAACGATCCTCATTAAGACGCCGGATGCGTTGCAATGCACTATTATGATAATCATAGAACTCCTTGTTCATGGAAGTACGCTGACAGATCTTCATCATCCCCACATCGGCCACCAGTCGCTCAATCTCGTTGTTGCTGGTTTCCGACGCCTTTCGGAACAAACGGGCTGCATGCTCGAAATCCATCCGCATGAATGCACAAAAGCCCATGTTGTTCAATGCCTCCACCCTGCCCGACGCATATCCTTCAGACAACGTCCAGGCTTCTGTAGCCGCCCTGGATGATAAAGAAAGATCCTTGTAACGTGCCTCATACGCCACGCGGTTCAATGAATCGACCTGTGCATACGCCCTCTGATGTACCGGACGTTTGCACGAAAACCACAGCATACCGCACACGGCACACATCACACACACCAGTCCAATCTTCCGAAATCTCTTCATAAACACGTTCGTACAAGTCCACACAAATGTACGAAGTTCCCCTTTAATAACCACCCCGCCGTGTGATAAAAAAACAAAAGAGAGATTATAGCGTGCATCTTAACCGCACCGGCTATAACCTCTCTCCCTCAGACATGAGTCCGTCTTGAAACTATTTATTTTTTTGACTCTTCCAGAGATACTTTTCTAAATTCTTTCAAAACTTTTTCCAACTCCAAGGATGCCTTACGGGCACGAGTTCCTGCAGCTTTGTTTCCTTTTTCAGCCTGCAATTCAGCATCTGCAACCAAAGCAGCATTCAATTCTTTGATTTTTGCAATTAATTCGTTCATAATTCTGACTATAATTTAAATTAAACGTATTCAAAGTAAATACAATTCCCTCAATGTGATAACTTTACCCTCTCTTTTTTTGCATCTTTTAATACAAAAATCTGCAGATTATGCAATTACACAAACTTTACCTTCATTTTTATGACCAACCGCGTCTCTGGCATCACTCTGAAACGATTATCTACCCGTTCATTGACGAGCCACACGATACGGTCACCATCACATACTACCCACTGACGCTCTTTCTCAAAACGGGAAAACTTTTTGTCACGCAAATAATTACGTACCGATTTAAAACCTTTCATTCCAAATGGAATAAACTTGTCGCCCGACTGCCATTTGCGTAGAGTCAGTTCCCCATACACCATTGACGCATCGATATACGCTTCCTCATTAGTATGGGGTACTAAAAAATCGGCATCCACTTCCATTCTCTCCACACACAATTCAGGCTGAGGTTCTACTTCCCCTAACGGACGACGTATCAACCGGTCACGATCTATCAGCAACGTCCATTCACGACTGTGAAACATCCGCCCTGATTCTCCATGTAATGCACGAAACACATCACTTACCTGTGCTGCATTGAAACCCAAGGGGTATAGTAGTTCAAAAAGCAGATTCTGTGCACCCGGTTCCCTGCACAAAGCAGGAATATCAATGGTTTCCCCATCAGGCATTACCCGTTGCCTGGCCGCTTGTATAGCATCCTGATATACAAGCGCCACATCAGCCAACCTGCGTGCAGTTTCCGCAATCGTATCACTCACTGACGGATTGATGGTTTCCAGCATCGGAATCATATTCAGACGAAGCTTGTTGCGCACAAACTCATCCTGCAGGTTGGTGCTGTCTGTCACATAGTCCTGTCCCAACGAAGAAAGATAGTCCAAAATCTCCGCACGACTCACACACAGCAACGGACGTACTACCTCCCCATTCACCGGGCGGATGCCTTGCAAGCCATTGATGCCTGTTCCCCGCACCAGGTTGAGCAGAAAAGTTTCCACACTGTCATCACGGTGATGTGCTACTGCCACTACCTTTGCTCCGCATTCCTGCCGCAATTTTGCAAACCAGTCATAACGCAACTCACGGGCTGCCATCTCGACCGACACATTATGGGAAGCAGCATAAGCGTTTGTATCAAAATGAATCACATGCAAAGGCACTCCTAAGCTTTCAGCCAACGCCCGCACAAAGCACTCATCGCGCACCGACTCTTCTCCCCGAAGATGGAAATTGCAATGAGCCGCCTCGCATACATAACCCAAACGCAGAAGCACCCGCAACAGAGCCACCGAGTCGGCCCCGCCGCTCAATGCCACCAGCACTTTGTCGCCGGAGCCCAACAAGTGCTTTTCTTCTATAAACTGACTGACTTTCCTTATAAACATAGTACAAACTTAGAGATAAAAAATGAAAAAGCCCCATACAGATGCCGTAATTTAAAAACATTCTAAATAGTTTGCAGAAAAAGATGCAATGCCCTATCTTTGCATCGAATTAAAACAGTGAATAAAACATGAAACTCTCTGAATTGAAAACGGGCGAAAAAGGCGTCATCATCAAAGTCCTCGGACACGGAGGATTCCGCCGTCGCATCATTGAAATGGGGTTCATTAAGGGAAAAACAGTGGAAGTGGTACTCAATGCACCGCTCAAAGACCCCATCAAATACAAAATAATGGGTTACGAGGTATCCCTCCGCCGACAGGAAGCCGATATGATTGAAATCGTCAGCGAAGAAGAAGCACGACGTACAGCCGCCACAGATACTTACCATGAACCTATTTCGCAGGGTATCCCCGTAAGCGATGAGGTAATGAAAAACATTGCTCAGGGAAAACGACGTACCATCAATGTGGCATTGGTGGGAAATCCGAACTGCGGAAAGACCTCACTTTTCAACGTCGCTTCAGGTGGACACGAACACGTGGGCAACTACAGCGGTGTGACCGTAGATGCCAAAGAGGGTTTCTTTGATTTTCAAGGTTATCATTTCCGCCTGGTGGACTTGCCGGGTACTTACTCCCTTTCAGCCTACAGCCCGGAAGAGCTCTATGTGCGTAAACACATCATCGAGGAAACGCCCGACGTTATCATCAACGTGGTGGATGCAGGCAATCTGGAACGTAATCTCTACCTCACGACCCAGCTTATTGACATGAACGTGCGCATGGTAGTGGCACTGAATATGTACGATGCCCTGCAGCACAGTGGCAACAAACTGAACTACCACAAATTGAGCGAACTGTTAGGAGTACCTATGGTACCGACGGTAAGCCGTACGGGCGAAGGCATTGACAACCTGTTCCACGTCATCATCGGTCTGTATGAGGGAGCCGACTTCATGGGACAGAAAGAAGAAATCAAGAACGAAATTCTCCGCGACTTCCGCGAATGGCACGATGCCTATGTGCCCGGACATAAGTATGAAGGGGCAGGCGAAGAAGACAACTTCACCGCCAAAGGTTTTATCCGCCACATCCACATCAACCACGGACCGGAAATTGAACGAAGCATCGACAACGTAAAAAGGGAAATCAGTAAAAACGAAAATATCCGCCACAAATACTCTACCCGTTTTCTGGCCATCAAGTTGCTGGAAAACGACAAGGATATAGAGACACGTGTCATCGCTCCCCTGCCTAACGGAGCAGAAATCCTGGCTATCAGAGACAACGAAGCGGCACGCCTGCGCGAGCTGGGCAATGACGACAGCGAACAATGCATTGCCGACGCCAAATATGGCTTTATCTCAGGAGCCTTGAAGGAAACCTTTACCCAAAATAATCATGACACGGAAGCATTTACACGAGTGGTAGACAGCATCGTGACCAACCGTTTCTGGGGATTCCCCATTTTCTTCATCTTCCTGTACATCATGTTCGAAGGGACCTTTGTGTTGGGAGAATACCCACAACAAGCCATTGAATGGTTCGTGGGACTTATTGCAAAGGGAACAGAGACCTTCCTGAGTCCGGGCCCGCTGAAAGACCTGATTATCGACGGAATCATTGGTGGTGTAGGAGGCGTGATTGTCTTCCTGCCGAACATCCTGCTACTCTATTTTTTCATTTCCTTCATGGAAGATTCCGGCTATATGGCACGTGCGGCCTTTATCATGGATAAAATCATGCATAAAATGGGACTTCACGGAAAATCATTCATCCCGCTCATCATGGGATTCGGATGTAATGTACCTGCCATCATGTCATCCCGTATCATCGAGAGCCGCAAGGCACGACTGGTCACCATGTTAGTGAACCCGCTTATGTCGTGCAGTGCCCGCCTTCCCATCTACCTGGTCATGATCGGCGCATTCTTCCCCGGCAAAGCCAGTCTGATTCTGTTGTCCATCTATGCCATCGGCATCCTGTTGGCCGTACTCATGGCCCGCATCTTCACCAAGTTCCTGGTGAAAGGCGATGACAGCCCCTTCGTGATGGAACTCCCTCCCTACCGTATGCCGACCGCCAAAGTCGTACTGCGCCACACGTGGGAAAAAGGAAAGCAATACCTCAAAAAGATGGGGGGAATCATCATGGTAGCTTCCATTATCATCTGGTTCCTGGGATATTATCCTAACCACGAAGCATACGAAACCACTGCCGAACAGCAGGAAAATTCCTATATCGGCCAGTTGGGAAAAGCCATTGAACCAGCCATCGAGCCGTTGGGATTCGACTGGAAGATGGGTATCGGTATCCTGTCGGGAATCGGAGCCAAAGAACTTGTGGTAAGTACCTTGGGAGTACTCTACACCAACGAAGACGATGTAGATACCGTCGACCTTTCCGAACGTATCCCCATCACACCACTCGTAGCCTACGGATACATGTTGTTCGTACTGATTTACTTCCCGTGTATTGCCACCTTAGCTGCCATCAAGCAGGAATCAGGTGGATGGAAATGGGCCATCTTTGCTGCGACCTACACCACCATATTAGCCTGGCTTGTAGCGTTTGGAGTCTATCAGATAGGAAGTTTATTCATCTAAAACTATTCTTACTATGGATATTCAAGATGTACTCGTATATATCATTGTAGCCTGCTGCCTTCTCTGGGCCAGCAGGCACTTCTTCCGCACCCTCATCCGCCGAAAAGGGAAATCAAACGGATGTGGATGCGGATGTAGTGGGTGCAACGGATGTCCTTCACACAAGGACTAAAGAATACTATTTCTCGCTCATTTCAAAATGCCATTCTCCGGCAGACAACGTCAGCTGACGTTCGTTTTTCGGTTCGCTGTTCACACTCCAGCGCTGGAATTCGACAGGAAGCACCACCTGTGCAGAAGTTCCTTCCGGCACCCGCAGATACATGGTTCCACTGTGAGCCGACTTGTCCATTTCAAATACGATGCGACGCCCGCCCGGCAACGGTACCTGGGTGCGGATGAAGTTCAAATGTGCCGGATGAGGTGCTACGCGGAACGTACGGAAAGCCGGTTCCAGCGTTTCAATGCCAGCGATGTATTGTGAAAGGATGGTCAGCGGACCACCGCTCCAGGCGTGATTGTAGGTACCGCCTCCGAAACCTTCACTGCCGATGCCCCAGCCTTCCCACAGCGTGGTCAGCGGACTTTCTATCATGGCGCGATAACGCAGTTTCATGCGGTTCAGGGCGTCCTGATAATAGCCCATCGTGCAAAGAGCTGGAAGACGCAAAATCCCTAAAAATAGGTATTGCACGACAATTTCAAGCCTTGTACCTTTGCAAAAAAATAAAAAACAGACATTGTTCATTATAAATGCAAGTGCTGAAAGAGGACATACGGGGTCGGATATTGACGATTGCCAGGCAGCAATTCGAGAAGAAAGGCTATTCCAAGACTTCCATGCGCGAAATAGCGGAATTGTCGAGTGTTGGTGTTGGGAATATCTATAACTACTTCACAAGCAAAGATGAATTATTCCATGAAGTGGTCCGTCCTGTTTTGTGCGCTTTGGAAGCCATGCTGCAAGAACACCACGGCATACGGGGCGAAGATATTATGATGATGCGGTCGGAAAAATACCTGAAATCCTGCATTGACGAATATGTTTCGCTTATAGACAAACACCGTTCGCTAATGGAAATACTGTTGTTCCGTGCGCAAGGTTCTTCATTGGAACGCTTCCGTGAGAATTATACCGACCGTTCCACGGAATTGGTTAAGGCGTGGTTCGCGTCCATGCAGCGGAAACATCCCGAAATCAATACGGCTGTGTCCGATTTTATCATTCATTTGCATACGGTATGGATGTTCACGATGTTCGAGGAGCTATTGATGCATTCCGTACCCCGGCAAGAGATGGAGGCTATTTTGCACGATTATATTCTGTTTGAAATCCAAGGTTGGAGGGCTATTATCAAGATATGAGATACAGACAACGTACATACGAACATTCAACCGCATCAGAACGGTTGGTAAGGAGGAAATCTTCACGGAGGTTTCCTCCTTTTTTTATGAACAATTCTGAATATCGTTCACTATTAAACACTCCAAAAATATGAGACAGAAATACGAGTTTAAGAGTATTGTAGCGGAAACATTGCTTATTCCGCTATACATGAGAGCCAAAGAAAGTCGCCGGAATAATCCCATCCTATATGACAAGACTGCGGAATGGCTGGCGGACAGTTTGGAATACGATTATTCCCAGTTCGACGGGGCAAAGTTGAGCGAAGTGGGATGTGTGGTGCGTGGATGGTATTTTGATTGCGCCGTGCGCCGATTTATTAAGACACATTCGCATCCGGTCGTGGTCAATGTGGGATGTGGACTGGATACCCGTTTCCAGCGTATCGGAAGTCAGAAAGCAGTCTTTTATGATTTGGATTTGCCTGAGGTCATTGCTCTACGCCGGGAATTGATACCCGAACAGCCGGACAATGTCTATATTGAAGCGTCTTTGTTGGAGACCGACTGGATGGATGACCTGCGCCGGAAGCACCCCGAAGCAGAATTTATCTTCATCGTGGAGGGGGTACTGATGTACTTCTACGAGAAGCAAGTAAAATCCTTCCTGCATCACGTGGCAAGCCGTTTCGGGGGAGGTGAATTGTGGTTTGACGTGTGCGGCACGATAATGAGCCGACATGGTGTGAAGCCCGATTCGCTCCGCAAACACGAGGCTCAAATCCGTTCCGGCATAAGCAACGGGTATGTGGTGGAACAATGGGAACCGTCTTTAAAGCTCATTGAACAGGCTAACTATATGAAGTTCTTCCGTTCACGCTGGGGATTCTTCTTTGGGCAGATATTGGGGCGCATCCCTTGGCTTTGCTACAAATTCAGTTCATTGCTCGGATATAAAATCATTTCAAAATAGCGTAATAACAATGGAGAAATCAAAAAAGAAAGAAGGCTTGTCCCGTCTGTTCGAGATAGCGGGACAAAGGAAAGGTCTGCTTATATTAGCAGGTCTGCTGTCGGCTGGCAGCGCGGTGTGTATGCTTGTGCCTTATTGGGCAGTTTATGAAATTTTGAAAGAGTTGCTGTCGAATGGCTCCAATCTTTCCGCTTTGGACGGAACGGACATGATGCGTTGGGGATGGATTGCATTTGGAGGGCTTGTTGGCGGATTGATATTGCTCTATGCCGCCCTGATGTCCTCACATGTGGCTGCATTCCGTATCTTGTATGGGTTGCGTGTCCGTTTGTCCGAGCACATCGGCAAACTGCCTTTGGGATATTTGAACAATACCTCTACGGGAGCCATCAAGAAAACAATGGACCAGAATATCGAGAAAATAGAGGGATTCATCGCCCATACCATTCCGGATTTGGTCAATGTAGTGGCTACGGTGGCGGTCATGCTGGTCATCTTTTTCTCATTGGATGTATGGCTGACGGTGGTCTGCCTGGCGGTCGTGGTGCTCAGCCTTTTCCTCCAATTCTCCAACTTCATGGGTAAAAGGGCAAGAGAGTTCATGTCCATCTATTACGATGCGCAGGAAAAGATGAGCGCGTCCGCCGTGCAGTATGTACGGGGAATGCCCGTAGTCAAGATTTTCGGGCAAAGCGTCCGTTCGTTCCGTCAGTTCAATGCCGAGATTCAGGCATACAAGACATTCGCCTTGAAATGTTGTGACACATATCAGAACGGTATGATAGCATTTACCGTCTTGCTTAATTCGATGGTTACGTTTATTCTTCCTATGGGTATTCTGCTGTTGCAAGCCAGTCCGCAATCACTCTCATTGGCTGTGGTGTGGCTGTTTTTTATCATCATGGGACCGGGTATGGCTTCGCCCGTTTACAAACTGACTTTTTTAGGAGGGAATACGCGCGACATCAACGAAGGAGTAAACCGCATTGACCGCATACTGGAAAAGAAACCTGTGCCGGAGCCGGAACATCCGCAAGTGCCTGCCGCCTACGATGTGGAATTCCGACATGTGTCATTCTTCTACGAAAACACGGAACAGGGAACACGAACGGAAGCCTTGCGTGATGTCAGCTTCAAAGCTCCACAAGGAAAGATAACCGCCCTTGTCGGTCCTTCAGGAAGCGGCAAATCAACGGTTGCCAACCTAATACCCCGGTTCTGGGATGTGGAGCAAGGGGAAATTTGTATAGGAGGTATTGACATTCGTCAGATAGATACGGCAAAACTGATGGACATGGTTTCATTTGTATTTCAAGACACTTTCCTTTTTTACGACACATTATATGAGAACATTGCCGTAGGTTCTCCAGATGCCACGAAAGAAAAGGTGATAGCCGCTGCGAAAGCTGCCCAATGCCACGATTTCATAGAGCGTTTGCCGCAAGGCTACGAAACAAGGATAGGCGATAAAGGTGTATTCCTGTCCGGCGGTGAAGCCCAACGGATATGTGTGGCTCGTGCCATATTGAAGAATGCTCCGATACTGGTGTTGGACGAAGCGACTGCTTTCGCTGACCCTGAAAACGAGCATAAAATGCAGATGGCTTTGCAGTCGCTGATAAAGGACAAGACGGTCATTGTGATTGCCCATCGCCTTTCTTCCATCATTTCTGCGCATCAGATTGTCGTCATGAAAGAAGGAAGCATTGTGCAATGCGGAAGGCATGAACAATTATCCGTGACAGAGGGTGTATATAAAAATATGTGGGATGCCTATACGAGCGCATACCATTGGACGTTGAACAAAAACTAAAAGCAATATGAGAAAGAAGAATTTCTTAAACAAGGTCTTGCAAAACACAAGTTGTCCGCAAGGATTTTGGGGACGGATGATTTTGCGAGGAATGAATTGTTTTCATGCATCCTTAGCTAATCGTGGCATGAAGCAAGTGGAATGGCAGCCGAATTGGAATGTACTTGATATAGGCTGTGGCGGTGG
>OLNS01000170.1_pt1 | contig 61540 bp, 68 predicted proteins | sample 1673031 | NCBI WGS metagenome assembly OLNS01 (sample SAMEA3136748, study PRJEB25190) | human gut metagenome | biome: human gut; feature: human-associated habitat; material: faeces | place: Austria | collected 2013
CTATCATCTTCATATGCCATCTTATTTTTTAGGGACATTTACTGAATATCCCTAATTAGTGGTTAGCGATTAGTGATTAGGTTGGTAATTACGTCGCATAACAGTCGCTAATCGTTAACCGCTAATCACTAATCGTTAACCGCTTACTTCACCCTTCTGTTCAATTGGTTATTAGCCTTGGACGGTTTTGATTTGCCTATTCTTTTTCCTGTCGGTTTGGCTTTTTTGTTCCGGTTAGGGTGCAATTGTGCGTTTTTATTCCCCTTCATAATATTCACATAGATAATAACGGGCGATAAAATCCCAATTTTGCTGTAGTATTTCTTTGCCGTTGTCAAATGGCAATTGTACGTCAGGTAATATTCCTTTGAGCATACCATACTTTATTAAATCGAACGGGCAGCCTCCCGGGCGGCAAAAGAGTTTGTAGCCTTCGGCAGCGGCGCGTTCGGCATTGTACATCGGGTTGTGCTCTTCACAAAAATAGGCAGCTACGTTGTGGGCTATTAGCATACCTTTGGCATTGGCGTATATTACGAATTCTTTTTTGTACTGTAAGTCAGGGAGTAAAGCAGAAGGAGTGTTTTCCCATTTTAGAACTTCAACAAAGAATTTGCAGAGCTCTTTATAGGTAGTAAAGTATAGCAAAGGCTTTCCATTACTGTATTCCAGGCAATGCTCAACATCCTTGCTCAATTTTGTTTCGGGAGTAATTTCGGGAAGCGGCTCCAAGGGCATATCCAGTAAATCCGGTCCCATTAACCACAAAACAGATGAAGGCTCTTCATTGATAGGGGCTTTTTCAAAGTTTTCATCCATCAGTTTGTATACTTTCTGTGCCAGAGCCAGTAAGTCTTTATCAAACGGGTCTTGCAGCGTATATTCATCCGGATTGAAGATTGCAAAGTGGGATTTCAATGTCCACAATACGAATGCCACATCTTCCAGATTGATTTCATCGGGGATGTAGCTGTCAGATAACCGGTAAAAGGGAAGATGCCTATTGTATAATGCATAGTATGCCTCGGAGAATGTTTTCCAACCTCCTGTCTGGGCAATTGCATCCTGAAAATACATGCCGAGTGATGTGGCGGCATCTTTCTGTGCATATTCGCTTTCCTTGAATAAGGGAGATGCTTTTAGTATCGGGAGTGTCTTTATTGAGAAATCGAGATACCATTGGTCACCGGGCAGAATACGTGTACGTTCATTGGCTTCCAACCATTGTTTCATAAAAATAGGAACTGGCTTCATAGTTTGTTTGCTTTTAAAGTGTGAATATTATTTTATGGGGTTATAATCTTTTCAGAGCCAGTTTGATGACCTGCTCTACCGGTGCACCGGCATCTTCTTTCAGAATAGCCATTACAACTTTTTGTGAAGGAGCCTGTGCGAATCCCAACATTGTGAGGGCGGCTACGGCTTCTTCCTGTACCTGTACGTTGGCGGCAGTAGAGGCAAGACCGGTTATGCCGGTAGTTCCGGCGGCTTCTCCGCTGGTTTTTATTTTGTCTTTTAAATCGACTATCACACGCTGGGCTGTTTTCAAACCGATGCCTTTTACTGTTTTCAGCAGATTGGCATTTTCCGTGCTTATGACATTTATCAGTTCAGAGGGCGATAAGGCTGAGAGAATCATACGTGCCGTATTGCCGCCAATGCCCGATACGGAAATCAGTAGCAGGAACAGTTCTCGTTCTTGCTTGTCTGCAAAACCGTAGAGGACATATGCATCTTCGCGGATAGCTTCGTAGATATACAGTTTGCAGCTTTTCTTTCCTTGTATGGCAGCATACGTATTCAAGGAGATATTTGCGGCATATCCCAGGCCGTTACAGTCTATAATTGCGCTTGCCGGACTCAACTCGGCAATCTCACCTTTTATGTATTCTATCATATGATTATTATTCCTATTCTGCGAATGTAGGAATTATTATTGACTTTAAGTCTCTAAAAAAAGAAAAACTCTGTGAAACATGCAAACTTCTGTATTAAGTTATAAATTAAAATGCTTACTTTTGCGCTTATAAAATAGAAAGTTGATAACTAAAACCGATAAAAAGATGAAAAAAGTAAGAGCAGCCATCGTGGGTTATGGCAATATCGGACATTTTGTACTTGAGGCATTACAGGCAGCTCCCGATTTTGAAATCGCAGGAGTAGTACGTCGTGCAGGGGCAGAGAACCGTCCTGCAGAATTGAGTGAATATTCCGTAGTGAAAGATATCAAAGAGTTGAAGGATGTGGATGTGGCCATCCTTTGTACTCCTACGCGTAGCGTTGAGAAATATGCTAAAGAGATATTGGCACTTGGCATCCATACAGTGGACAGCTTCGATATTCATACCGGCATTCCGGCATTGCGCCGTACACTGGATGCTGAGGCAAAAGCACATAATACTGTTTCTATTATTTCTGCCGGTTGGGATCCGGGAAGTGATTCTGTTGTGCGTACCTTGCTGGAGGCTATTGCGCCGAAGGGAATTACCTATACCAACTTCGGTCCGGGTATGAGTATGGGACATACGGTGGCAGTAAAGGCTATCGAGGGTGTAAAAGCCGCTCTTTCAATGACGATTCCTACCGGTACGGGCATACATCGCCGTATGGTCTACATCGAACTGAACGATGGTTACGAATTTGACAAAGTAGCTGCCGCCATCAAAGCCGATCCGTATTTTGTAAATGACGAAACGCATGTGAAGCTTGTTCCGAGCGTAGATGCACTGCTTGATATGGGACACGGTGTAAACCTGACCCGTAAGGGCGTTTCCGGAAAAACACAGAACCAACTGTTCGAATTCAACATGCGCATCAATAATCCGGCGCTTACTGCGCAAGTGCTGGTATGTGTGGCACGTGCTGCAATGCGTCAGCAACCGGGTTGTTATACAATGGTTGAGATTCCGGTTATCGACCTTCTGCCGGGCGACCGTGAAGAGTGGATTGCACACCTGGTATAAAAATATAAAAAAACAGATGGTGCGTTTATATGGAATGCACCATCTGTTAGTACTGAACGCATCGTCTGTTTGACTATAACAGACGATGTGTTTTTTTATATCCTAATCATCAGAAGAAGAATCTGAGCACATCATTGAAGTTAGCCCAAATCAGCAAGCCGAACAATAGGAACATACCTACCATTTGAGCACGCTCCATAAACTTATCGCTGGGTTTGCGACGTGCTACAATCTCGTAGATGAGGAACAGGACATGTCCGCCGTCCAATGCCGGAATAGGCAGAATGTTCATGAAAGCAAGGATGATTGAAAGGAATGCCGTCATGTACCAGAACTGATACCAGTCCCATGTTGCAGGGAAGATGCTGCCGATTGTTCCGAAACCGCCAAGTTGTTTGGCGCCCTCTTTAGAGAAAAGATACTTCATCTGGCTGACATAACCTTTCAGCGTATTTACTCCCAGGGTAACCCCGGCCGGGATAGATGCGAAGAAACTATATTCTTTCTTGACAACGGGTAACAGCTTGTTTGTCTGCAGGGATGCAGCGACACCGATTTGATATAAAGAATCTGTAGTCAGCTTTACGGTATCCGCTACCCCCGCTCTGACGTAAGTCAGGGTGAGAAGACGGCTGGTACTGTCGTTGGCTGCTTTTTGGCGATTCAGCATTTCTTCCTTAAAGTCGAAGTAAGCGATGTTACGTCCATCCAATTGAGTGATGCTGTCACCCGGTTGTAACCCGGCAAGTGCGGCAGGTTGTCCCGGCATAATGCTGTCGATGACAAACGGATAGCGGAATGAAGCGAAACGGACACTGTCGGCAAGCAGGCGTTCCATCATATCTTCGGGGATGTACACGGATACTTCCTGCCCGTTACGCAATACGCTGACCTGACGTGCATCGACGATGCTTGTCAGCATGTCGCCACCATAGCGTTCAAAAGGTACGCCGTCGGCGGATACCAATATATCGCCGTCACGGAAACCGATTGCTTTAGCCGTTTCATTAAAGTCCATACCCAGCGGGGCTTTCTGCAAAGGTACATATTCATCTCCCCACGCAAAGAGTATCATGGAGTAGATGAACAATGCCAACAGGAAATTGAACAGTACGCCGCCTATCATAATCAGCAGACGCTGCCATGCCGGTTTGGCGCGGAACTCCCACGGTTGCATGGGCTGTTTCATCTGCTCGGTATCCATAGACTCGTCTATCATACCTGCAATTTTGACGTACCCGCCTAAAGGCAACCAGCCGATACCATATTCCGTTTCACTGTTTTTCGGTTTGAATTTGAACAAGGTGAACCACGGGTCAAAGAACAAACAGAATTTTTCCACTCGTGTCTTAAATAAACGAGCGAAGAGGAAGTGCCCGCCTTCATGGATTATTACGAGCAATGAAAGGCTCATTATAAGTTGCAGGGCACGGATCAAGAATGTTTCCATCTAATTATTTACTATTTTATTATTTGCAATTTAATTTTTAACTATCAATTCTTTTGCTATTCGTCTGGCTTCTGCGTCAGTTGCCACATAGTCTTCGTAAGCAGGTTTTTGTATAAAGGATACGCGCGCCATTGTCTTCTCGATTACGTCGCTCATGCCGAGGAATGATATTTCGTCCCGTAGGAAAGCGGCTACCACCACCTCATTGGCTGCATTGACGATACATGGCATGTTTCCTGCACGGTGCAGCGCTTCGTATGCCAGTGCCAGATTGCGGAAACGTTTCGTATCCGGCTGCTCGAATGTCAGGTCCGTGCACAATTTGAAGTCCAGCCGGGGGAAAGACGCTTTCAGGCGTTCCGGATAGGAGAATGCGTACTGAATGGGCAGGCGCATATCCGGCATTCCCAGCTGCGCTTTCACTGCTCCGTCCTCAAACTGCACCATTGAGTGAATGACGGATTGCGGATGTACCACTACTTCTATCTGGTCGGGGCGTACACCGAACAGCCATTTTGCTTCAATCACTTCAAACCCCTTGTTCATCATGGAAGCGGAGTCTATTGTAATTTTGGCTCCCATGTCCCAATTGGGGTGCTTCAAAGCCTGTGCCTTGGTTACGGTGGCAAGCTGCTCCATTGTACAGGTACGGAACGGGCCGCCGGAAGCTGTCAGTATAACTTTCTCGACAGGGTTACCCATTTCTCCGGCTAAACACTGGAACACGGCAGAATGTTCGGAGTCTACCGGCAAGATGGGAGTACCGCTGAAACGTGCCAGGTCATTGATAAGCTCGCCCGCCACGACTAATGTTTCCTTGTTGGCGAGGGCTATCGTCTTACGTGCACGGATTGCGTTCATAGTCGGTTTCAGCCCGGCATAGCCTACCATGGCTGTCAGTACCATGTCGATAGGTTTTTCCGCCACAATCTGGCATAAGGCCTCTTCGCCGGCATACACTTTGATGGGTAGGTCGGCAAGTGCGTCTTTCAGTTGTTGATATTTCGTTTCGTTTGCTATTACCACTGCTTCAGGCTTGAACTTGCGTGCCTGGGCAATCAAATCCTCCACCCGGTTGTTGGCTGTCAGTACATAGGCTTCGTATCGGTCGGGATGTTCCTCTATGACCTGTAATGCCTGTGTACCGATAGAGCCGGTAGAGCCAAGTATGGCAATTTGTTTCTTCATCAGTCTTATAATTTATGCTTTCAGGTTTATATCTTATACTTAATGCTTTATACTTTTAAAATACGATATAGAGTTCCGGGTTTACCGCCCTTCCTTTGTGCCACAGTTCGAAGTGCAGGTGCGGTCCGGTAGTCAGTTGTCCGCTGTTGCCTACCAGGGCAATGGCTTCTCCGCCTTTTACGGTGTCGCCTTCGCGTTTCAACAAAGAGCCGCAATGCTTGTAGACGGATACGAAATCCTGGTTATGCTGTACCTCTATCAAATAGCCGGTTTCGGCTGTATAGGTACTCAGAATGACCGTTCCGTCCAGGGTTGCCAATACGCTTTCTCCCGGATTGGCGGCTATATCCGTTCCGAAGTGCCTCTTTTCGGCATTGAAAGGAGATGAAATCATGCCGCGGGTGGGGCGGTAGAATATCAGTCCGTCTACTTCGGGGCGTGAGGCGATGCTCGTCAGGTTGTATTTTTCCGTTTCCTCGTACTGTTTGCGGAATTCAGCCTCGCGTTGCGTTCGTTCCATAAGCGAATCTTCCCGTACGGTAGTCAGGGAGTCGATGGAATGGATGGTGTCGGTTTTGATTTTACCCAGAAAGATGTCCTGGATATTCATTATGTACAGATTCTGCCTGTCTACGAGTTGCTGGAGTGAGTCTACACGCAGGGCATTCTCCACGACCTGCGCACGAATTTCACTGTTCATGTATCCGGGCAGATAATTGCGCAACGGGGTAAAGGCAACAATCAGGGAGGCAATCAGAAAGAGTACCGTCAGTACGGAAAGCAATACGGAGATTCCGTTCAGTTTGGACACACGCAGCGTGACAATATCCTCAAGGGTATTCTCGTTTGTAATAGTCAGTCTGTACTTGAACTTGATATTACTCCAAAAGGCTTTTCTTCTTTTTTTCTTCTTATTTGCTGCCACTTATAAACTTTCTATTTATAATTTGAACTTTGTGTTTCGCGCCTTATTTACACCTCTTCCGTATCTTCTAAAGCAAGTAATCCTTCCGGCAGGTCCACCGTGATAACCTTATGCTTCTGGTCGATGTCTATAATGAAATCTTCCTGTGCCGGAATCAGCAATTCTTCTCCTTTATAATCTACTACGAACAGAGTGTTGATGGTAGAGGTGTCCACATCCGTCACTTCACCCAGTTGGCCGTGGTGTACTTCTTCCATACGGAAACCGACGAAGAAATCCCAACTGAGTTCTCCCGGTCCGGCTCCTTCGGCATGTTTCACGGGAAAATAAACCTCAATGTTGGTAAACATCCGTGCGCGTTCTGCCGTATCCACTCCTTCGAGTTTGACGAGAGCCGTAGTGTCTGAGCGGAAACGATATTCTTCGATAAAGAACGGTACGAATATACCGTCCAACAAGCAGATGAGATATTCGGCCTCTACACGGTCGAAAATATCATCCGTAAAGGTGAATGACAATTCTCCGTGAATGCCATGAGGTTTGTTGAATATACCTATTTTATATACTTCTTCTTTTCGTATCATATCGTTTTATCGCCTTGTCTGTTGCCTTGTCACTTCCTTATATTCTCGTTATTCTTGCTCCGATCGCATTCAGCCGTCCTTCTATATTCTGATACCCCCGGTCTATCTGCTCGATGTTATGAATACGGCTGATGCCGTCGGCGCTCATGGCGGCTATCAGCAGAGCAATGCCGGCACGGATATCCGGGGACGTCATATTGCCGCCACGCAGTTTGAAACCGTGGTTATGTCCGATTACTACGGCGCGGTGCGGGTCGCACAGAATGATTTGCGCTCCCATGTCTATCAGTTTGTCCACGAAGAAGAGGCGGCTTTCAAACATCTTCTGATGAATCAGCACGCTGCCTTTCGCTTGTGTGGCAACTACCAGCAGTACGCTCAGCAAGTCCGGCGTCAGTCCGGGCCAGGGTGCATCGGCTATTGTCATGATAGAACCGTCAATGAAGGATTCTATCTGATAAGTATCCTGGGCAGGCACATAAATATCATCGCCCCGTTGTTCCATTTTGATGCCCAAACGTCGGAAACTGTCGGGGATGATACCTAAGTTTTCGTGCGAAACGTTCTTGATGGTCAGCTCGCTTTTCGTCATGGCTGCCATGCCGATGAAGCTTCCCACTTCAATCATGTCCGGAAGAACGGTATGCTCTGTTCCGTGCAGTTCGTCCACTCCCTCGATGGTGAGCAGATTGGAAGCGATACCTTCTATCTTTGCACCCATGCGGTTCAGCATCCGGCATAGCTGTTGTATGTAAGGCTCGCAGGCGGCATTGTAAATAGTTGTTTTACCTTTGGCCAATACTGCTGCCATTACGATATTGGCAGTGCCCGTTACAGATGCTTCGTCCAGCAACATATAGCTGCCTTGCAACTGCCGGGCGGATATTTCGTAAACTTCCCGTCTTTCATTGTAAACGAATTCGGCACCTAAATTCCGTATACCGATGAAATGGGTGTCCAAACGGCGGCGGCCTATCTTGTCTCCGCCCGGTTTGGAAATCATAGCCTTGCCAAAGCGTGCCACCATCGGTCCTACGAGCATGACCGAACCGCGCAGGCTGGAGCATCTTTTCAGGAATTCATCGCTCTCCAGATAGGCAAAATCAACATTGGCTGCTTGAAAGCTATATGTATCGATGCCTTTTTTCGATACGTTCACTCCCATATCCCGCATCAACTGAATCAGGTTGTTCACATCCAGGATGTCCGGTATGTTGTGCACCGTCACCTCTTCGGCTGTGAGCAGGGTGGCGCAGATAATCTGCAGCACCTCGTTCTTCGCTCCTTGAGGATAAATGTCTCCGGAAAGGCTGTGTCCGCCTTCTATTACAAATGAAGCCATGAAATAGTGGTTAGTAGTTAGTGATTAGCGATTAACGGTTAGTGATTAGGGTAGCGTGGTGATGTCCTATGATATTAACCGTTAATCGCTAATCACTAACCGCTATTTTAGTATTTTCTTTTATTATTTCTGTTGTTGTTTCTGTTGTTCTGGTTATTCATTTTCGGACGATAATTCTGTTCGATCCGTTCGGCCATAAGGCGGAGAAGGCTGTCGGTCATCTGCAGTTTGCCGCCGGACAGTTCTGCGAGGTCGTCCGCTATTTTGCGGTCGTCGACAGTATCTTTATTCCAGGACATATAGTCTTTCTTCATGTGGTTGCATATCAGTGCAACGAGGTTCTGCTTCTCGTCACCTTCGGGAAAGTCGATGGCTTTCTTAATCAGCACTTCCAGGGTACGACCGTAGTGGCGGTAACGTATTTTGGTGCTGGGATAAGGAACGGTTTCCGGTTTGGTTATCAGGTTGTCTTTGCGGATAACTTCGTATGGATAGTCGATGTCCAGCTTGAAGTCCGCCATGATGGCAAGATGATCCCACAGCTTGTGCTTGAAATCGGGTATGTCGCGAAGGTGGGGAAACATGTTTCCCATGATGTTGATAATGGTATTTGCACAACGCTGGCGCTCGGAGCGGTCTTCGATTGTCAGTGCATGGTCTACCATATTCTGGATGCTGCGCCCGTATTCGGGCAAGGGCATCCGCTTTTGTTGAGTATTATATTGCATATCCTTTAGAATTAGCGGTTGGTTATTAGTGGTTAGTGATTAGCGGTTAGTGGTTAATGATTAGTGATTAATGCTATACGGTCTAATTGCGCAGCCCGCTAATCACTAACCACTAATCGCTATAAAAGTTTTTTCGGTTGGCTTGCTACGAATTCTTTCAAGTAGAACGGTTCGAAGTAGGCAACGTCTTTAAAATCTTTTTCGGCTATAGCTTTTTCTGCCAGCGGGAACATCATGCTTGCCAGCGGACGGATGCCATCGATGAAATGAGCGTTGGGATGCACAATCTTTTCCTTGCACTTGGCTGCACCGTCGCCGAAGAAATACACGGGCTGCTTGTCCAGAAACTCCTGATAGGAATTTTCGTCCACAATGTCTGCCGCAATGTCGCGTACCGGTTTCAGTGCGCGGTCGTAAACGGCGGCGTACACTTCCATGCGGCGGGCATCAATCATGGGGCACAACAGGGCGTCTTCCGGCAGCTCATCGTGATAGAGCAGTACCGGAACGCATTGCACTTTCAGGGTGGGAAGCCCGATGAGGGGCAGGTTGCGCCCGTAACATACACCTTTTGCCATAGACACGCCGATGCGTAGCCCTGTGTACGAACCGGGACCGCAACTTACGGCAACGGCATCCAGCGGCATGGCGTGGCTGTCGGCAAATGACAGGGCTTCGTCTACGAATACGCCCAGCGATACGGCGTGTGAAGGCCCGTTCAGGTCTTCTTTTTTGAAAACGTTCTGTCCGTCCTCGCTCACGGCTACGGAGCAGGCCGAAGTGGATGTTTCAATATGCAAGATACATGACATAACTTCTATTCTGATTTTTATTGTGGCAAATTTACGTGATTTGTTTCGATTACACAAGTTGTTTGCCGAATGGTTTGTCGTTGCATTCCTGATTCATTGATTAAATTGCCGGCTGCTTGCTTGCATCTGTTCAGAAAATTAGTGAATATTGCATACTAAGTTGTGCATGCGATATTTGTCTATTGCTCAAATTATTCTCAGTGAATGCAATAAATAATCAGTGAGAATAGCTATCTTTGTCGCATAAAACTATACATTATGATACAATCTATGACGGGCTACGGCAAAGCAACAGCCGAACTGTCCGATAAGAAAATCAATATTGAAATTAAGTCGCTTAACAGCAAAGCGATGGATTTATCTGCCCGTATCGCTCCGCTTTACAGGGAAAAGGAAATGGAAATCCGTAACGAAATATCCAAAATGCTGGAACGGGGCAAGGTCGATTTCAGCCTTTGGATTGAGAAGAAAGATGCGGAACAACTGGCCACTCCTATCAATCAGGAATTGGTGGAGGCCTATTACAAACGGATTAAGGAAATTTCTGCGGCTGCCGGTATTCCCGAACCTGCCGACTGGTTTGCCACGCTGCTCCGTATGCCGGATGTAATGACGAAGAATGAGACTCAGGAACTGAGCGATGAGGAATGGGCAGTGGTGCATGCGGCAGTGGAAGAGGCTATCAATCATCTGATAGACTTCCGCAAGCAGGAGGGCGCAGCGCTCGAAAAGAAATTCCGTGAGAAGATAGAGAATATAGCACGGTTGCTCGAATCGGTGACTCCCTACGAGCAGGAACGGGTAGGCAAGGTAAAGGACCGTATCACCGATGCGCTTGAAAAGACATTGAGTGTGGATTACGACAAGAACCGCCTGGAACAGGAACTTATCTATTACATCGAGAAACTCGATATCAACGAAGAAAAGCAACGTCTTTCCAATCACCTGAAATACTTTATCAGCACGCTCGAAAGCGGTAGCGGACAAGGTAAGAAGCTGGGCTTCATCGCACAGGAAATGGGTCGCGAAATCAATACGCTGGGCAGCAAGTCCAATCATGCCGAAATGCAGAAGATTGTAGTGCAGATGAAGGACGAGCTGGAGCAAATCAAGGAACAGGTCCTGAACGTGATGTAAGGAACCGGTTCCGGACGTTGCATAAATTTATGATAAGTTTGCTTCAACATGAAGTTAAAGCAAACCAATTAGAGGATTAAATAGTAAACCGTTAAATAGTAAATACCACAGATGGGTAAACTGATTATATTTTCCGCCCCCTCCGGGTCGGGCAAGTCCACAATTATCAACTATCTGTTGACGCAGAACCTGAATCTGGCTTTCTCTATTTCGGCAACCAGCCGTCCGCCGCGCGGCACGGAGCAGAACGGGGTGGAGTATTTCTTTCTCACTCCCGATGAGTTCCGGAGTCGCATAGCCAACGATGAGTTCCTGGAATACGAGGAAGTGTATCAGGACCGCTTCTACGGAACACTGAAAGCACAGGTGGAAAAGCAATTGGCCGCCGGACAGAATGTTGTATTCGATGTAGACGTAGTGGGCGGTTGCAATATCAAGAAGTTCTACGGCGAGCGTGCTTTGTCCGTTTTCATCCAGCCGCCTTCGGTGGAGGAATTGCGCAAACGCTTGATAGGCCGCGGCACGGATGCTCCCGAAGTTATCGAGAGCCGTGTGGCAAAGGCCGAATACGAGCTTGGCTTTGCACCGAAATTCGATACGGTCATTGTAAACGATGATTTGGAAACGGCTAAAGCGGAGACATTGAAAGTGATAACCCAATTCCTGAACCGATGAAGCGGACGAAAGCCGGGCGTTTATCGCCGAGAGCCAATAAGTTCCTCTTAGTCCTGAATATCGTTCTGTTGTTGGGGGCTATTGTCTTGGCGATACTGAGCATCGACCTGAAAGAGTACACTTCGGCTGTAGCGATGTTTATGGTCGTGATTGTAAGCGGTGGTAATATTTACGGCTGTTGGAAACGTTTGAGAGAAAAACTTTGATACCATACTTTAGTATGTTTTAATTCTTAATTTTCAATTTATCAAGTGGATATAGGCATTTTCAGCGGTTCGTTCAATCCGGTACATATCGGACATCTGGCGCTTGCCAACTATCTTTGTGAATACGAAGGGTTGGACGAGGTGTGGTTCATGGTGACTCCGCATAATCCGCTGAAAGAAGAAGCCTCTCTGATGAGCGATGAATTCCGTCTGAAGCTGGTGCAGCTTGCCATTGGAGGCTATCCCAAGTTCCGGGCTTCCGATTTCGAGTTTCATCTGCCGCGTCCGTCTTATACCGTGCATACGCTTGATAAATTGAAACAGACTTATCCGCAAGACACTTTCCACCTTATTATAGGTTCCGACAACTGGAAGCTTTTCTCCCGGTGGTATCAGTCGGAGCGTATTCTTGCGGAAAACTTTATTCTTATTTACCCCCGTCCCGGTTATGAGGTGGACGGGAATACTTTACCTCAAAATGTAAAACTGGCCTCTTCGCCCACATTCGAAATAAGTTCTACCTTTATCCGCCAGGCGATGGAAGAGGGCAGGGACGTGCGTTATTTCCTGCATCCGGCTGTCTATGAAGCGTTGAGACAAACTAATCTGTAAAATAAATGAATGACTTGGAAAATTTACAGGCGCCCCACAACTTCGGTGTATGTGCCTCTGCCTGTTGTACGAAACGCTTTACCTGCCTGCGCTATATAGCCTTGCAGAATGCTTCCCTGCAATATCCGTTCCTGCCTACGCTTACTCCCCGGAAGCTGGAGTCGATGAAAGGAAAGTGTGAATATTACCGTCCGAATACGCCGGTGCGTTATGCCCGCGGCTTCACCCGGGTGGCAGAGTTGCTCACGGTTCGGGTGGCGGGCACATTCCGCTTGCGGCTTATTTCCTACTTCGGGCGTAAGAACTATTACCTTGCCCGTAAAGGAGAGTACCTTATCAATCCTGCTGCCCAGCAATACATTATCAGCCAGGCAGAAGCTCTCGGTCTGCGGCTTGATGACTACTTTGACGAGTATGTAGAACGGTATGACTGGTAGGGATAACCGGTTGAAATGCAACGCAATGTAGTTTCCCCACGGCGGGAACTCCGGTTTCCTTAGGGGGAAACGTCAGTTTCCTATGGTAGAAACTTCAGTTTCCCTGCAGGGAAATTCGGGTTTCCTTAAAGGGGAACGGGCGTTTCCTTAAGGGAAACATCCGTCTCCTCCGGTGGAAACGGAAATGGGCTTACTCAAGGCATGCGTCGAGGTCGCGTATAATCTGCTCTTTGTCCATGTGCTGGCCGATGAAGACTATCTTTTGCATGCGGTCTCCGTATTTTTCGTCCCAGTCGCGCATCAGTCCGGGTTCTTGGCGCATCAGTTCAATCAGGTCTTCTTCGGGGGCTGTGGCATACCACAGTCCGGCTTCGGTCAGTTGTTTCTGAGTGCCTGCCTGTTCAAAAAGGTAGGACATGTCGCGGTTGTGGCTGAAATAGCATACGCCTTTGGCACGGATGATGTTGCGGCTCCATCTGGTGGCGATGAAATGGTCGAATTTGTGAATGTCGAATGCCGGACGGCGGTAGTAAACGAAAGTACCGATGCCGTATTCTTCCACTTCACCCCCTTCGTGATGGTGATGATGATGGTGTCCGTGCTCTTCATGATGATGCTCATGCCCTTCTTCGTGGTGATGATGTCCGTGCGCTTCTTTTTCTTCCTCTTCGGTGGCTGGTTTCTCTATCCCGCGAATCCATCCTGCCGAGGTAGCCACGCGTTCGAAGTCGAACAGGTCTGTATGGATAATCTTCTTTAAATCGACATCCGCGTAATTGCATTCGATGATTTCGGCTGCGGGTTGCAGGGTACGTATAATCTGCTTGATGCGTTCCAGCTCTTCGGGTTTTACTTCCGCTGCCTTGTTCAGAAGAACGATATTACAGAATTCAATCTGCTGGATGATAAGATTTTCAATGTCTTCCTCGTCAATCCCTTTCCGGGTGAGGTCGTTGCCGCAGGCGAACTCGTCTTGCAGGCGCAGGGCGTCCACTACGGTGGTGATGCAGTCCAGGCGGCAGATGCCGTATTGGGTGTACATGCCGCCCAGGCGGGGAATGGAGCAGATGGTCTGTGCGATAGGTTCGGGTTCGCAGATGCCGCTGGCTTCGATAACGATATAGTCGAAACGCTCCATCCGCATGATTTCGCCTATTTGCTCTATCAGGTCCGTTTTCAGCGTGCAGCAGATGCAGCCGTTTTGAAGCGCAACGAGGCTTTCGTCTTTCTTGCCCACGATGCCGCCCTTTTGAATGAGGTCCGCGTCAATGTTTACCTCGCCTATGTCATTGACGATAACTGCGAATCTGATGCCTTGTTTATTGGCGAGAATATGGTTTACTAACGTCGTTTTACCGCTGCCCAGATAACCGGTGAGGAGCAGTACGGGAATTTCTTTTGTTGTCATATCTGTTATTGGTTTTTATTTGTTGTTATTGACGAACCGTACGGTTGCATTCATCAACGCGGCATTGACGGGCAGTGAAGGATTATTGTACACTGCCATTTGTTGCTGCGGTGCGGTGCTCTCACAATCTTTCAGCACATGGTTCATTTTGTCTATCAAGACGAGTTCTGCCTTGGGAGATGCTTTTTTCAGCAGCATTGCATCCTCTTCCTTTACCTGAATATCGTTTTTGCCTTGAAGAATCAGCACGGGCATTTTCAGGGAAGCGATGACGGTCTGCGGATTATATTTATACCAGGAGATGAGGTAGGGCTGTACAGAAGGCCGGAACAGGGCTTGCAGATAGGCAGGGACTTGCGCCACCTCTTTTCCGTTTCTTAACGAGCGGTTGATGTCCGCCACTTCTTTCCGTATGGACTCCGGCATCATTTGGGCAGCCACTTGTTTTTCTATGATTTCGTATGCCGGACTGCCTGCGCCGGCAATGGAAATGAAACTCTTTACTTTGGGGCGGCTCTGGCAGGCAAGCATGCCGATGAGCGAGCCTTCGCTATGTCCGGCCACTGTGATGCCGGTGAAGCGTTTGTCTTTGGCAAGAAAGTCTATCCAGCCCGTTACATCGTTTACATAATCCTCGAAGCGGAGTTTGGACTCTTCTTTGCCTGCTGCGGCGCTGCCGGCTATGCCGCGTTTGTCGAAACGGAGCGAGGCGATGCCTTTCTGTGCCAGTCCCTCGGCGAGGAATTTCAGCGAATTGTTTTTCATCATGGGATTGTTGCCGTCCATGTCGGTAGGGCCGGAACCGGCGATAAGCAGTACTACGGGACAGGTTGTGGCATTGGCAGGCAGGAGAAGTCTGCCTTTGATGTCGCCGGTAGCGGTACTTAGTGTTACAGGGCTTTCTTCGGATGTGAGAGGCTGCGCCTGGCAGTAAGGTTGGAGAAACAGGACGCAACTGAATAGAAGGAGAAGTAATCGTTTCATATCATTTACTTTTTGTTTTTTGGAAAACGGAAGTAAATGTAAACAATATTATCAGATAAAAAAAGAGGAAAGCATGTCAAAATTCGAATAAATCTTACATGCTTTCCTCTTATTATACCGTAACAATCATCCTGCTTACAGGATACCTTGTGCCATCATTGCCTTGGCTACTTTCATAAATCCGGCAACGTTGGCGCCCTTTACGTAATTTACGTAACCGTCGGCTTCCGTTCCGTACTGCACGCAAGCCTCGTGGATGTTCTTCATGATGCTTTTCAGCTTTTCGTCCACTTCTTCGGCGCTCCAGCCCAGTTTAATGGAGTTCTGGGTCATTTCGAGGCCCGATACCGATACACCGCCGGCATTGGCTGCCTTGCCCGGAGCATACAGAATCTTGGCTTCCTGGAACACTTTGATGGCTTCGGGAGTAGAAGGCATATTTGCACCTTCGGATACCGCCATTACACCGTTGGCGATAAGTTTCTTGGCATCGTCACCGTTGATTTCATTCTGAGTGGCGGAAGGCAGAGCGATATCTGCTTTTTCGCCCCAGGGACGTGCACCTTCCACATACTTAACGCCCGGATATTGCTCTGCATATTCGCGGATGCGTCCACGGTAGAGGTTCTTGAGTTCCATGATGTAATCCAGCTTTTCGCGGTCGATACCTGCGGGGTCGTATATGTAACCGTCGGAATCGGACATTGTTAGGACTTTGCCACCCATCTCCAGTACTTTCTCGGCAGTGTACTGAGCCACGTTGCCCGAACCGGAAATCAGGCAGGTCTTGCCCTTGAGGTCTGTACCTTTGGTTTTCAGCATTTCCAGCAAGAAGTAGATGTTGCCGTAACCCGTAGCTTCCGGACGAATCAGCGAGCCGCCGAATTCGCGACCTTTTCCTGTGAAAGTTCCGGTAAACTCGTGAGCCAGTTTCTTGTACATGCCGAACATGAAACCTACTTCGCGGCCGCCTACACCGATGTCACCGGCAGGAACGTCGGTCTCGGGACCGATGTGACGCCACAGCTCCAGCATGAAAGCCTGAACGAAACGCATCACTTCTGCATTTGACTTGCCGCGCGGAGAGAAGTCCGAACCGCCTTTACCGCCACCCATAGGCAGGGTAGTCAGCGAGTTTTTGAAAGTCTGTTCGAAAGCAAGGAATTTCAGAATGGAGAGGTTCACGGAAGCGTGGAAACGGATACCGCCTTTGTACGGACCGATGGCGTTGTTGTGCTGTACACGGTAACCCATGTTGGTTTGTACGTTACCCTTGTCATCCACCCAAGTAACACGGAACTGGTAAACGCGATCGGGGATGCAAAGACGTTCAATCAGATTGGCTTTGTCGAACTCCGGATGTTTGTTGTACTCTTCTTCGATGGTAGAAAGCACTTCTTCTACTGCCTGATGATACTCCGGTTCATTGGGGAACCGTCTTTTCAAATCTTCTAATACCTTAGCTGCATTCATAATCTATTTCTTTTATTGGGTTTACATATCTATATTGTAAAGCGGTGATGCGGTAGCACCTTACCTTTTGTTGCGGTTGCAAAAGTAAACATAAAAATGATACAAGCAAACAATTTATAAATAAAATACGGGATAAAACAACAAAAATATTGTTTTATCCCGTAAAAATGAATAAAAAGATATTATTTATTTCCTTTTGAGCGCTTTTATTACAGGAATGAATACCAATGCTGCTGAAATGACAAGTGTCAGGATGATTGGTCCGTCAATCCGTTCGGCGGTTGTCAGTACTATGTAGCAAAGCGCTGCCCAAAGAAGCGTGATGCAAACGATTTGAAATCTGGAAAATTGCCTTTTCATTTGTCTGCTTTCTTTTTGTCCACAATGGCATCGATAACGGCTACTGCGGTAATGTTTACTATATCGCGCACGGAGCTTTCAAAATCGGTAAAGTGGATAGGCTTGTTCAGTCCCATCTGTATCGGGCCGATGAGTTCGGAGTCCATATCCATCGACTGCAACAGTTTGTATGCGGAGTTGGCGGAACTCAGGTTCGGGAAGATAAGCGTATTCACATCCTTTCCTTTCAGACGGGTAAACGGATACTTGGCATCGCGCAGTTCGCGGTTCATGGCAAAGTTTACCTGCATTTCGCCGTCGATGGCAAGGTCGGGATAGTTGCGCTGCATGTAGTCCACGGCTTCGTGCACGCTTACCGGACTTCCTTCCTTGTCCGTACCGAAGTTGGAGTAGCTCAGCATGGCCATGACGGGAGTATGGTTGAAGAAGCGTACGGTATACTCCGACAGTTTGGCGATGTCTATCAGTGTTTCCGCATTGGGATGGCGGTTGATAAGCGTATCGGCAAGGAAGTACGTGCCTTTCTTGGAGTTGAGGATGTGCATTGTGCCGAAGTGCTTGAATTCCGGACGGATGCCGATTACTTCTTTGGCCACCTTGATGGTGTTGCTGTACTTGGTGTACAATCCGGTGATGAAAGCGTCGGCCTCACCGGTTTCCACCATCATCATGCCGAAGTAGTTGCGCTCGAACATCTTGTCGTTGGCCTCTTCGTAGGTGACGCCTTCGCGGGCGCGCTTTTCGGAAAGGATACGTGCGTAACGTTCGCGGCGTTCCGATTCGTTGGGATGGCGCAGGTTTACGATTTCAATGCCTTCGAGGCTGAGGTCGAGTTCTTTTGCCAGCTTCTCGATAGCTTCGTCATTGCCCAATATGATGGGATGGCAGATACCTTCGGCCTTGGCTTCAACGGCAGCTTTCAGCATATTGGGGTGAATGCCTTCGGCAAATACCACACGTTGCGGGTTGCGGCGGGCGGTGTCGTAGAGCTGGCGGGTGAGCTTGCTTTCATAGCCCATCAGCTCGCGCAGTTGCAGGCGGTAGGCATCCCAGTCTGCAATGTGCTTGCGGGCCACACCGCTGTCCATGGCAGCTTTTGCCACGGCGCAGGACACTTCGGTGATGAGGCGCGGGTCTACTGGTTTCGGGATGAAGTATTCGGGACCGAAAGTGAAGTTGTTCACATGGTAGGCTTCGTTCACCACGTCGGGTACGGGTTGTTTGGCAAGATTGGCGATAGCGTGTACGGCAGCAATCTTCATCTCTTCGTTGATGGCTTTTGCTTGCGTATCGAGTGCACCGCGGAAGATATAGGGGAAGCCGATAACGTTGTTAATCTGGTTCGGATAGTCGGAACGGCCGGTAGACATCAGTACGTCCGGACGCGCTGCCATGGCATCCTCGTAGGATATTTCCGGAGTAGGATTGGCAAGGGCGAATACAATGGGGTGGTCGGCCATGCTGCGTACCATATCCTGCGTCAATACATTGCCTTTGGACAGGCCGAGGAATACGTCGGCGCCTTTGATGGCTTCGGCAAGGGTGTGCACGTCGCGGCGGTCGGTTGCAAAGTAACGCTTTTGTTCGGTCAGGTTCTCGCGGTCGCTGGTGATGACGCCTTTGCTGTCCAGCATCAGGATGTTCTCGCGGCGTGCGCCGAGCGATTCGTACAGTTTGGTGCATGAGGTGGCGGAAGCGCCTGCGCCGTTCACTACGATTCTTACGTTTTCAATCTTCTTGCCTGCCACTTCCAGTGCGTTCAGCAGTCCGGCGCTGGAGATGATGGCCGTACCATGCTGGTCGTCGTGCATCACCGGAATATCAAGTTCCTCTTTCAGCCGGCGTTCTATTTCAAAACATTCGGGAGCCTTGATGTCTTCCAGGTTGATACCGCCGAAAGTGGGAGCAATCGCCTTGACTGCTTCGATAAACTTGTCGGGGTCTTTCTCGTTCACTTCGATATCGAATACATCGATGCCGGCATAGATTTTGAACAACAGCCCTTTTCCTTCCATAACGGGCTTTCCGCTGAGCGCACCTATGTCGCCCAGACCGAGAACGGCGGTTCCGTTGGAGATTACAGCTACCAGATTGCCTTTGGCTGTATATTTATATGCGTCCTGCGGGTTCTTCTCGATTTCGAGGCACGGTTCTGCAACACCCGGAGAATAAGCGAGTGAAAGGTCGGTTTGTGTACTGTAGGGCTTGGTGGGCACTACTTCAATTTTTCCCGGTTTGCCTTGCGAGTGATAGAGCAAGGCAGCTTCTTTGGTTATCTTAGCCATGGTAGATTAGTTAAATTTGTTATGATTTGGTCGCAAATTTAGAGATAAAAGTTCTAATTTGTAGCCTGTATCGGATAATTTCTATTAGAATTATCAGTAAATAAACTAAAAATGCTTATTTTTGGCAATAGATTTAAGTATTACCCCCAATTATTAACTTAACACAGTTGTTTTATGAAGATTTTTAAACTTCCTCTTGCAGGATTATTGTTTTGCACCGCGCCGTTGCTGGCAGGATGCGGAACGAGTGACAAACCCGAAGCTCCGGTTTCTCTGACCTGGGAAATGGGTACAAGTAATGTGGAACCCGGATATTACGAGAATTCCTTTGTTCTTAAAAACATCTCCGGCGCTCCTCTTCCCCGAAATTGGACAATCTATTATTCGCAACTTCCCCGCAATGTGAAGCAGGTAGGGAATCCTGTAGTCAGGGTGGAGTCGGTGAACGGAAACTTCTTTAAGATGTATCCGACGGAAAGTTTTACTCCGTTGGCTCCCGGTGATTCCATGCGTATTACTTTTCTGTGTTCTTATAAGATAGACCGGAATTCGCACGCGCCCGAAGGCACGTATTGGGTGGCTACGGCAGACGGTAAGGAAAGCAGTCCGCTTCCCGTAAGGCTGAATACGCTTGCGTTGCCCTCGCCGGAGTCACTGCCCGGCTATCCGGATGCAACTAAAATATACGAATCGAATCTTCGTTTGGAGAACGTATCGGCTTTGCAACCATGGGATATATTGCCGTCGGTAAAGAAAGCGACGCCTGCCGAAGGCGCTGTTGTGCTGGATGGCAAGGTGGCTTTGGCTTATCCGGACGCGTATGCCGTTGAGGCAAGGTTGCTGAAAGAGAAGTTATCCGCTCTGTACGGCTTGGAAGTAGTGGATAAAGCTCCCGTTACGATTGCTTTGGAAACCTTGGCCGACAAGGCGAAAGCTGTGAACGATGAATACTATGATTTGGTTATAGACAGTGACCGGATAAAGATTAGCGCCGCCACTCCGCACGGAGTTTTCAACGGTACGCAAACCTTGCTGGCGATGCTGAAAGGTAAAAAAGCGCCGTACCGGCTGGATGCTATGTCTGTGGAAGATTATCCCGACCTTCTGTATCGCGGGCAGATGATAGACATTGCCCGCAACTTCACTACCGTAGACAATCTGAAAAAGCTGGTGGACATTTTCGCTTCTTACAAAATGAATGTGCTTCATTTCCATTTTTCGGATGATGAGGCATGGCGTCTGGAAATTCCGGGACTGGAAGAACTGACCGCTGTAGGCAGCCGCCGCGGACATACCACCGACGAGAGCCGTTGCCTCTATCCGTGCTATGACGGCGGTTACGACCCGGATGCCGCAACCGTAGGCAACGGATATTACTCCCGTGAGGACTTTATCGGTCTGTTGCGCTATGCTGCCGAAAGACATATTCGCGTTATACCGGAAATAGAGTCTCCCGGACATGCCCGTGCGGCTATCGTCTCCATGAAAGCGCGTTATAATAAGTATAAGGACACGGATGTGGAAAAGGCAGCCGAATATCTGCTGAGTGAGCCGGAAGATACTTCCCGCTATGCATCCGTGCAGTATTATACGGACAATGTGATAAATGTAGCCATGCCCTCTACTTATCGCTTTATGGAGAAAGTGATTCAGGAACTTGCGGTTATGTACAGGGAAGCCGGTGTACCGCTGGCTACGGTGCATCTTGGCGGTGATGAAGTGGCGCGTGGCGTATGGCTGGGTTCTCCAAAATGTCGGGCGTTGATGAAAGAGAAAGGAATGACGAAACCGCATGACTTGGCAGAGCATTTCATTACGCGCATGGCGGACATCATGCAAAGGAACGGACTGAAATTCAGCGGTTGGCAGGAAGTCGCTTTGGGACATACCGAAGAGGCGCACCGGCAATTGCGGACTCAGGCGGCAGGCGTGTACTGCTGGAATACGGTTCCGGGATACGATGAGGTGGTGTATCAGATTGCCAATAACAGCTACCCGGTGATTCTCTGTAATGTGGGCAATTTCTATATGGATATGGCGTACAACGGGCATCCCGACGAGAGCGGGCTCGATTGGGGCGGTTATGTGGATGAGTCAGTCTCTTTCTCCATGCTTCCTTTCAGCATCTATCGTTCGTTGCGTGCGGACGGTGCAGGCAATCCCGTCGATTTGGATGCAGCGGAAAAGGGAAAAACTGTTCTGACGGTAGAGGGACGAAAGAATATCCTGGGTGTGCAAGGCCAGTTGTTTGCCGAAACAATCCGTAGCTTTAACGGTGTGGAATACCTTCTTTTCCCGAAAATCATGGGACTGGCAGAGCGTGGCTGGAATGCTTATCCGGCATGGGAAGAACTGCGGGGTGCACAGGAACAGCAAGCCTTCAACAAAGCATTGGCGTTGTATTATGAAAAAATCAGCGATATGGAAATGCCTTATTGGGCAAGGAACGGTATCAATTTCCGCCTGCCTCATCCGGGATTGTTGGTGAAGGACGGTAAACTTTATGCCAACGTTGCCATTCGAGGTGCTGAAATACGTTACACAACGGATGGTTCGGAACCGGATACCCAATCTGCTTTGTGGGAAGCACCCGTGCCGTGCCATGCTCCGGTAGTGAAGGCAAAGACCTTCTGTCAGGGTAAGGAAAGCCTGCCGATAACATTGAAAACGGAATAATTAAGGAAACGCATCATCCGTTGAGGCTGAATGTATGATTGAACAGCCCTCGGCAGATGATGCGTTTCATTTGAACAGATGATGCTTACGCGTTCAGCGCCTGTTCTATATCTGCGATGATGTCGTCCGCATTTTCAATACCCACCGAGAAACGGATGAGGTCGGGGCGGATACCGGCTTCCAACAGTTGCTCGTCAGAGAGCTGACGGTGCGTATGGCTGGCGGGATGGAGCACGCAGGTACGTGCATCGGCAACGTGAGTTACGATAGCTGCCAGCTTCAACGAGTCCATAAACTTGATGGACACCTCGCGGCCGCCTTTCAGTCCGAAAGAGATAACACCGCAGGAACCGTTGGGCATGTACTTTTGTGCCAATGCGTAATACTGGTTGTCGGGCAGGCCGCAATAGTTCACCCATGCCACTTTTTCATTCCTGGAAAGGTATTCGGCTACTTTTTGGGCATTGCCGCAGTGTTGCGGCATGCGCAGGTGCAGAGTTTCCAGACCGAGATTCAGCAAGAACGCATTCTGCGGAGACTGGATGCTGCCGAGGTCGCGCATCAGTTGCGCCGTTGCTTTAGTGATGTAAGCCAGTTTGCCGAAAGCTTTTGTATAAGTCAGTCCGTGATACGATTCGTCCGGTGTGCAGAGACCGGGGAATTTGTCGGCATGTGCTTCCCAGTCGAAATTGCCGCTGTCTACAACTGCTCCGCCTACGCTGGTGGCGTGTCCGTCCATATATTTGGTAGTGGAGTGGACTACTATATCGGCTCCCCATTCAAACGGGCGGCAGTTGATAGGAGTGGGGAAAGTATTGTCTACAATCAAAGGTACGCCGTGCTTGTGGGCGATACGGGCAAACTTTTCGATGTCGAGAACTTCCAGCGTAGGGTTGGAGATTGTTTCGCCGAACAGGGCTTTGGTGTTCGGACGGAAAGCGGCAGAGATTTCCTCTTCGGGCGCATCGGGGTTGACAAACGTTACATCGACACCCAGCTTTTTCATTGTCACGCCAAACAGGTTGAACGTTCCGCCATAGATAGTGGATGAGCATACGAAGTGGTCGCCTGCCTGGCAGATGTTGAAGATGGCATAGAAATTCGCTGCTTGTCCGCTCGATGTCAGCATAGCGGCTACACCGCCTTCGAGGGCGGCTATCTTGGCGGCAACGGCATCGTTCGTAGGATTTTGCAGACGGGTATAGAAGTAACCGCTGTCTTCGAGGTCGAACAGACGCGCCATTTGCTCGCTGGTATCGTATTTGAAAGTTGTACTTTGATAAATGGGGAGTACGCGGGGTTCTCCCTTTTTAGGAGTCCACCCTGCCTGTACGCACAGTGTCTCCGGCTTGAATTGCTTTGCCATAATGCTATCTGTATTTAGAGTTTCTTTTCTTTAAAACACGTAAGTTGTCGCAAAAGTAGGGAAAAAAATATAATTTTGTGCGCGCGAATGGTAAAATGCTATAATTTAGCAGTTGAAAATCTGCTGCCGATACGAAATAAATGACGAATAACGGGAATATGAAACGTATATTTTGCTTGCTTGCTGTTCTCTTCTGTACTTTTCTTCTTTTGGATGTCTCTGCTCAGGGAGAATATGCCACACCCAAATCGGGCGAGGGTATTTCGTCTTTTCTGGAACGGAACAAACGTCCGGGAAAAGCCTACTATAATGAGTTTATGAAGCTGAACGAAAAACGTCTGCGTGGAAAAGAAGAACTGCGATTGGGAGTGAAATATGTGTTGCCGCCCTTGAAGAAAGGGACTTCTGCCTCCGTTTCGCCCAAAGCTGTTGCCGGTAAAAAGAGAGTGGTTCGCGAACGACTGTTCGGGAAGAAGCTGGCCGATGTGACAGTGACGTCCAACCGCTTGCAGGGTGCTTGCTTCTATGTGGTCAGCGGGCATGGCGGTCCCGATCCCGGAGCTATCGGAAAAATAGGAAAGGTGGAATTGCACGAGGATGAATATGCCTATGATGTTGCCTTGCGCCTTGCCCGTAACCTGATGCAGGAAGGGGCGGAAGTGCATATCATCATTCAGGATGCCAAAGACGGAATCCGAGACAGCCGCTACCTTTCCAACAGTAAGCGGGAAACGTGCATGGGCGATGCCATTCCGCTGAATCAGGTAGCCCGCCTGCAACAGCGTTGCACCAAAATCAATGAACTCTACCGGAAAGACCGTAGGAAGTATAAGTATTGCCGGGCTATATTCTTGCATGTGGACAGCCGCAGCAGGAGTGCGCAGACGGACGTATTCTTTTACCATGCTCCGAAAAGCGTGTCGGGAAAGAAACTGGCGGTTACCATGAAAGAAACTTTCGAATCGAAATATGACAAACATCAGCCCAATCGCGGATTTGAAGGGACTGTCAGTTCGCGTAACCTCTACGTGTTGCTGCAAGCCGCTCCGGTTTCAGTCTTCGTTGAACTGGGCAATATCCAGAATACGTTCGACCAGCGCCGTTTCGTTATCAGTTCCAACCGCCAGGCTCTGGCAAAGTGGATGACGGAAGGATTCATTGCGGACTATAAGCAGGTGAAGTAGGGGTGTTTGTCTGTTTCATAAGGTATGGTTTCTCATTCCGGACATAATGAAGAATGACGAACCCATACCTTACATATTTTAATTTATTCTATCGGAATATAGATTTCTGTCAGTAACTCATCCGGTGCAGTATCAGCCGGATTATTCAGGTATCGTTCGGCGCTGGCTTCCTCTCTGAATGTACATTCCATTTCAGGGATGTATTTTCCATAGATTGTGTCGTATACACTTTGCAGGTGTTCGTATGAACCCTTATACAGGAATATGGCATAGCGTCCTGCCGGAAGTTGCTTGAAGCCGATATTACCTTTCGGGGTTACGGCGGTAGGCATAACCATACATACATCGGTACGCAGTTTCTCTACCGGAGTCACTTTAGGGTCGTCATGATAAATACAATAAGGCATCACTTCTCCTATTGGCAACTTTTCCTCTTGGACGAATTGTTGAAGACGCATCCATGTGCCGCAATAATCATTTAGTTTATAGTCTCCGAACAATCGGATATAAATCAGGTTTCGGGCCGGGAGTTCTTTGATTTCCCGTTTCAGTTTGAGTTCAGGACGGATAATAGCTGGTTTCATAATTACAAAGTTTTTATTGTTACGATATTCTAAAGGTGAAATGCCGTAGAATTGCTTGAACACTTTAGACAATGATGAGGAAGACGAATAACCGATGCGATAAGCAATGTCGGCTATCGGCAAATCGGTGTAGCGCAATAACCGTGCTGCCGTTTCGGTACGTGTCCGGACGATAAACGTACCTACGGGTTCGCCCAAAAAAGCTTTCATGATGCGGTGGAAGTAGAATGGAGAGAAATGGGAAATCTTGGCCAGCGATTTCAGGTCGATTTCTTCTCCGAGGTGGAGATTGATGTAATCCACCACTGCATTCACACACTTCTGATACTCTTCCCGGGTTGTCTTCTTGGTTTCCATATATTCTATCGGCTTGTTCACGATGCAAAAATAAGGGGAAAAGGGATAGGGGACTTGTCCGATGTTGCTATAAATGTGGTTTGCCGCATATTTGTTGGACATTTGTTGGACGGAAGTTCGTTAATAATCATTGTTTGTTTTATCTGAAAAAACAAAACATATGTACTTTTGCAGCGGATTATATTGTATAAATAGCTTTTGAAAGAGTATATGAAAGAAGCATTTCTTATTTTAGGGCGTGGTGTAGGCCAGGTGATGTTTCAGAACAATGCGTTGTCGGGGTCATTGATGCTGGCAGGTATCCTTCTGAATTCCTGGCAAATGGCCTTGATGGCGATTGCGGGTAATGTTGTAAGTACACTAACGGCTTGTCTTTCCGGTTACAGTCGCGAAGATATAAGGAACGGACTTTACGGGTTTAACGGTACTTTGGTGGGAATAGCAATCGGAGTATTTATGCCGGTTTCCGTAGCTTCTTTATCATTGTTGGTTGCAGGTGCGTGCTTATCCGCTTGGATAGCCCGTCTTTTCAGTTTGCAGCGGCGGGTGCCGGGATTTACCGCTCCTTTCATTCTTTCGGTGTGGATATTGTTGGCTGCTTGCAGAGGGATGATGCCGTCTTTGCTGTTGCCTTCCGGGAATGCAGTGACAGCCCAGTCACTCTCTTTTTTGCAGGCTTTTTGTCTGAATATCGGTCAGGTGATGTTTCAGGGGAATACAGTATTGGCAGGAGTGCTCTTCCTGCTGGGTATTATGGTTAATTCCCGTATCAATGGCTTTTATGCTGTATTGGGAGCGGGGCTTCCCATTCCGTTCGCTCTGCTGTTGGGAGTGGATGATGCTGTTTTGAATGCCGGATTGATGGGATATAACGGAGTGTTGTGTGCCATTGCTTTGGGAGATAAAACATGGAAAGGCGGCGCGTGGGCCACAGTGGCTGTATTGCTGTCTGTCTTACTCCAGATAGGCGGTATGAAGTGGGGAATAACAACCCTCACTGCACCGTTCGTTGTTGCTGTATGGATAGTGGCAGGGTACAGGGCCGGATGGAAAAATAGAAATAGAAACTGAAAATTGCTGAATATTACAAAGTATGACCGAGAAAACCCGATTGCAGCTCTTGGCGTGGGCAAGAGAATATCATTGTGCAGCCTTTATACAAGGTGATCCTGTTCAGTTTCCGCATCGATATACGCAGAAACAGGATATTGAGGTTAGCGGCTTGCTCACGGCTATAATGAGTTTTGGCAACCGCAAACAGATATTGAAGAAAGCGGACGAACTGCATGGTTTAATGGGAGCTTCACCCTACCGGTATGTCTTGTCCTGCAGATGGAAAGAAGATTTCCTGCCGACAGATAGGAGTAGCTTTTACCGTATGCTTTCCCATGCGGATTTTTATACTTATTTTGCCCGGCTGCACGCCGCCTATACCCGTTTTGATAGTTTGGAAGATGCCTTGTCGGTTTATCCGGGTACACCGATGGAGAAGCTGTGCGCATTTCTGGAAGTTTCAGCCAAGAGCCCTCAAAAGAAACTGAATATGTTTCTGCGGTGGATGATACGGAAAGAGTCGGAAGTGGATTTCGGTATTTGGAAGAGCTTTGACCGTCGCGATTTGCTGATTCCTTTGGATACGCACGTTTGCAGGGTGGCTTATCTTTTGGGGCTTACCGATACGGAAACATTCTCTCTGAAGAATGCGCGGAACATAACCGAGGCTTTGGCGGAAGTCTTTCCGGATGACCCCTGTTTGGGAGATTTTGCATTGTTCGGCAGCGGGGTAAACGGAGTGCTGTAAGACTGGCTTTTTCTTACCAGTCTATCTCCTCAATGCCTTTGCTCCGTAAATAATCATTGGCTTTGCTGAAGTGCCTGCAACCGAAGAAACCGTATTCGGCGGAACGGGGTGAAGGATGGACGGTTGTCAGAATAAGATGCTTGCTGCTGTCTATCAAGGCTGCCTTTTCTTTGGCATAAGATCCCCAAAGCATAAATACGAGATGTTCCCGTTCATCACTTAATTTCTTGATTACCGCATCTGTGAAAGTTTCCCAGCCCATGTTGCGGTGCGAACCGGTTTCGTGGGCGCGTACCGTAAGGACAGAGTTCATGGAAAATACTCCCTGAGCCACCCAGCGGTCCAGATTGCCGGAAGTAGGAATCGGTTTGCCCAAGTCTCGATGTATCTCCTTGAATATATTGGCGAGTGATCCCGGTATGGCTACTCCTTTCGGTACGGAAAAGCATATCCCGTAATATTGTCCGGGGTTGGGGTAGGGATCTTGTCCTAAGATAACCACTTTTACTTTTTCAAAAGGGCATGAGTTGAAAACATGAAAGATAAGGTGTCCCGGCGGCAACACGTTGGCACGTCCGTATTCGCTTTTCACAAATGATACCAATCTTTCAAAGTAGGGCTTGTCGAATTCTTCTTGTAAACGTTGCCGCCAACTCTCTTCTATCTTGACTTTCATAGGATACTGCATCTAAATACGATGCAACAAATGTACAAATAATCTCTGTGGGTACGTATGTGTTTTGCGGATAAAAAAATTCCGATTCGTCACGAACCGGAATTCTTTCTTTAATGAGATTTACATTTAGAAAAGACTATTCTTTGACAATTTCGCCTTTTTCGTTTAAAAGCGTTTCCGCTTCCTGACCGTCTTGGGTGACGATGATGATTTTGTAGAGTGTGGTCTCTTCCGTTTCTTTTACGTAGGCTTCTTTTACAGATGCACCTTCATAATCTTTGGCTAATGTCTGCATAACAGCCTGTGGCAATTCTGTCGGGTCGATTTTTACAAATTCGTCTTGCGGAACTTGTGCTTCTGCCACGATTGCTGATGAGTTGTTTACTTCCTGTGCGAATACTACAGAACTTCCAGTTCCTAAAACCATTACTAATGCTGCTAATACCTTTTTCATAACTTTCTGATTTTTAGTGAATATTTGGGGTTATCATCTCTAACACTTATCATAGGACAAATAGAATGCCAAACTGTATTGCTGTTGGTATGTGATTGATTTACAGGTTAATTGTGCGAAGTTGTCCCGAAAAGTCCAATGTAGAAATATGTAGAGTGCTGTAGAAACGGGTAACACATTTGAGGAATAATTACACAGAATCTTAACGGACTTCTTATTTATTCTATATAAATTTGCGCCATACTTAAAATAGATATGAATATGCTTAGACTGAATGTTTTTATTCAAGTGAGTGCGGATAACCGTGCTGCTGTGATGGAAGCTGCAAAAGAACTGGTAGCTTGTTCCCTGGAGGATAACGGTTGCATTGCTTATGACATTTTTGAAAGTGCAACCCGTGAAGACGTCCTTATGATTTGCGAAACATGGAAAGATGAGGAGTCTTTGGCTGCACACGAAAAGGCGGCGCATTTTGTGACTTTGGTTCCTAAAATACAAAGCCTTGCTTCTATGAAACTGGAGAAATTCAGCTTCTGATAATAAACAATATTATTTGAAAAAGTCAACCATTGCGTTGACTTTTTTGTTTTTTACTTCATATATGGTAAATGGTATGAAGCAAATAATCTTTATTTTTGTAATGCTAATAAGTTGTCTGTCCTGTGTCGGTAAATCGACCGGTCAGGCGGAAAGGAGAAACGATATGAAGTCAATGAAAGAAATTTATCTGGCAGGCGGATGTTTCTGGGGAACCGAACATTTCCTGAAGCAAATAGAAGGTGTAGAAGTTACCCAAGTGGGATATGCAAACGGAAATATAGCCAATCCTACCTATCAGCAAGTCTGTACAGGTACTACGGACTTTGCCGAAACCGTAAAAGTACAGTATGATTCTGATAAGGTAACCTTGCCTTTTCTTATCGACCTTTATTTCAAGACAATTGACCCTACCAGTCTGAACCGTCAGGGAAATGACCGTGGTACTCAGTATCGCACAGGCATTTATTATACCGATACAGCCGATCTGCCTGTTATCCGTGAAACCGTTAGCCGTCTGGCTGCCAACTACACCCGTCCGCTGGAAGTGGAAATTGAGCCGTTGAAGAATTTTTATCCGGCAGAAGAGTATCATCAAGATTATCTGGATAAAAATCCGGGCGGCTACTGCCATATCAATCCTGCGCTATTCGACCTGGCGCGTAAAGCAAAGATGAAGAAACCGGTGGCGGCTTACAGTAAGCCTGATGATGCAACTTTGCGTTCGCAACTCACCGCAGAACAGTATGCCGTTACTCAGAAAAACGCCACCGAACCGCCTTTCCGTAATGCCTACTGGGATGAACACCGTCCGGGCATCTATGTGGATATTACTACGGGTGAACCTTTGTTCGTCTCTACCGATAAGTTCGATTCCGGTTGCGGATGGCCCAGTTTCTCCAAGCCGATTGACCGCAAGCTGATTCAGGAGAAAGCAGATACCACCCACGGAATGGTACGTACGGAAGTCCGTAGCAAAACAGGTGATGCCCATTTGGGACATGTCTTTACAGATGGTCCTGCCGATAAAGGCGGATTGCGTTATTGCATCAACAGCGCCTCTTTGCGCTTTATCCCTAAAGAGAAGATGCAGGCAGAAGGATATGGTGAATATTTAGAACTGGTAAAATAACACACAATGGACATATTATTAATAAGTAATGAAGATACGTGCCGCAGCCGTATCGCACAAGAACTCCTGCACACATTTGGCAGAGGGATGAATATTTCTACGGCAGGAGTTATGGAAGGAAATTGCGTTCCCGATGCCGTATGCAATGTGATGGAGCAAAACGGTTACAGCATATCGCGTAAAAAGCCTTCCGGTGTCGGAGCATATGCACATCGGTCATGGGACTATGTTGTTACCCTGTGTAAAGAAGCTGAGGAAGAACTGAGCTTCCTTACCCTCAATGCCAAACGGCAGGCGCATTTTAACTTTGAAGATCCTTTTAAAAATCGTTTTCAAAGCGAGAGTGAACAAGAGCAACAAATAGCAACCCTCTATGAAACAATGTATCGGCAACTGTACGAGTTCTATCGCGATGAGTTGAGCGAGCAACTATTGCCCCGTTGTACGTGCGGTGCAAATACTTATTGCCGTTGCGAATAGCTTTTTTTTGACTGCTTACGCTATTCAATCTTTGTCCGAATATCATGTTCTTCCGGGATTCTTCTTTTTTTAGTAAAGGGGAGCGGTATTTATAAGTATGATTTAATTATAAATATCCGGATATAAAATAGTCAATGCCTTATAAAGGTTTGTCTCTTTTACAATAGTCTCCTCTTTATTATCAAGTTTGATTCCCGGTTCTTTCTGGCATAGATACGTTCTCATGCTTTGGCCTTCTTTTGTATGGAAATTATCTAAAGCCATATCAATGTATCCCCAATAATTATTTAGGAGATGATTGGATGCACTGCGTATACTGTTTATACGTGATTTCCAATTAGGATGATTGGTGAAAGTAATACGGTTGTTCCTGATGTCTTCAATCAGGCACACTGCTTGGATAATGCTACTACTAGTTAATATTTCTTTTAAATCGATGTTTAGTGTATTGTCGAATAGTTTGTCTAAACAATAAAGCCTCATTTTCGTAGTATTTGTCAGGCTATTGTCTTTTTGCCAGTCTTCCGTTTTTTTGTGCCTGTATCCTAACTCCCATAATAGAAGTAGAAACTCCGGATGATATATTCTTCCTACTTCCAGCCCTGTTTGTAACTTGTGAAGTGTATTGGGGGCGTGTATGGCATCTCTAATTTCATTAGCTTCCTCTTTTATCAGTAGGTTGAGAATGGAAGAAGAGTGTTTGTGATCAGCGAGGTAAAACAATGCCTCAAGGAATTCTTCGTTGGGAAATGTATGCCATAGTGTATTGATTTTCTCTTCAGCAGTAGCACCGGCTATGTGATGATATCCCCAAACCGGACGTTCTTTCTCTATACTTATGCTTAATGTTTCCAACATATCTGACAGTTCGGTTTTATGAAAGAGGGAGATGGCCGTTTGGTAAGGGTCGGGCTGTTCGTCTTCTAAGAAACGGACAGCCGGTACTTGCAATTGAGGATAGAGCAGCTTTAATATTTTGTATTCTTTAGGTTTCTTCCATGCTATGATTTCATTTTTATCTAATTTGTTGTGTTTTCTTAGGAATGACTCTGCTTTGTAAACCTCTTCCCATTTACCGCTTTGTTTGAGTGCTGCCTCACAAAATATCCAATGATTTTTGTAATGGGTTATTGCGTTATTAGCGATACATACCCATACATTGGTTTGAAAACTGAAATACTCGGGTTTGTTGGAAAGTAATGCTTCAATCGTATAAATTGTTCCTGAAAGGTCTGCTCCGGAAGTAATTAGAGTTGTTATTAGTTCAGCTTGCCCTTCCTGATACAATTTGAATGCTAACCTGGAGAAAGTAGCATAATATTTATAGGTGTCGGTGGGGAACTGCTCTTTCATGATTTTTCTATCTTCATAAGTAATTTGATAACCACATTCGAGCAATTTTATTAAGTCCTGGACACCGTAAGGGTAGTTGTTTATGAATTCTTGGATTATGCTGTGTCCGTTTTTCTTTTCACAAGGCAGCTCCGACTGGAATATGTTTTTATTGTTAGTTGAATTATCCATCGTTTATATAATTTGAATTTGCTGTTTAATGAGTGTAAAAGTATAAAAATAAAGTGTTTATATTCTTTATTGCGGCATTTATTTTTCATGATGTACGGAATTTTTGGAGAGCAGATATTAAATAATGTGTTATTTGCTCTCAAAAGAGCTGATAATCTGCCGACTGATATATATGGGGCTTTTAAGCAAAAACAGTTGTTCGGAGTTTACTCGAACAACTGTTTTTGTACTCTTGTATTTTAATCCCTCATGCTTTGAGGGCAGGCATTATCAATCGTCGATATCGATTACTCTCATTTGAGAGTCGAATGTAATTTCCCAACGATTGGACAATTTTATCTCATATTCATTATGATCGAATTCTATTTCGAGAATTCTTGCATCCGGATAGTTGGTCTTTACATAATTACGGATTGCTTCCGGTACAACTTGTGCGGGAACTTCACTTTGTCTGCACCGTACTTCCTTCCACTCTCCCGCTTTATCGAATTCTACTTTTTCTCCATTTGTAAAGACTACATCATAGCTTTTGTAGAATACTCCCGATTCCATTTTGGCTAATGCCACTTTATGGCTTTTGAAATAAGTCTTGATAAATGTCTGCGCTTTTGCCGGTAACTGGTTTACCTGTATCGGTTTATCGTTATCTGCCATTACCATTGTGTGCACTGCAAACATACAAACTAACATCATAATAAACTTTTTCATACTTCTTTATTTTTAATGATTAATACTTTATTGGCTTTCGTATTGCAAAGATGGGAAAGGAATCTGGAAAGAATTGGGAAAAACAGAAAAAAGTCTGATTTTTTATTTTGATGTTTGTTTTGTGCTTTTGTAATCAAGAATGCTTATTCTTTATTTGTAAATATTTGTTTGAAATAAATATTACTTTATTTTTGCAGGTGGTTTATTGTGAGCCACATCTGTACTGAGGTAATGAAACTCCCTGAGACACCTTCATAGATGATGAATAATGATATAGAAGCAGTTTGTTATGACAATGAAAATATTAAATAGGTTTATAGATGACTGTGTGAATGTTTTTCAATATCGGTTCATGGACACCTTTCAATACTTTAAAGAAAGGAACAAGAATAAATATTTGGGAGACAGGTTTGAAGAGTGGGTTGTGAAAAATTCCAATATCAGTAAAGATGGATGTTCCGACTTGGATACAGGAAAAATATTCTGGCGGCTTCTGGATTGGCGAGGTGATAAATATGTTGAGGGATACCGGCCTCTGTCTTCTTCATCTCCGGATTTGTTATTGGAATGTGCTGTAGATAGGAGCAGGATTTATAAGGTCGGAGAGATAATAGCCGTAGAATGTAAATGGAGAAGTAAAGTTGGATTTTATCTTGATAGGAAGGATATTGAGAAGTACGAGGTATATATGAATATTAACCAACTGAACCGTCCGATAAAAAGTCTGTTTTACGTTTTTGGCTTTGGATGGGTTAATGATGCTCCGGAGCAAGTTTATGTGGTTCCTGCACGGGAATTATACGATTATAACAAGGACACCGGTCAGGTAACGTTTCCTGCCAAGGAAAGTGAAAGCGAGAAACTGGAACGGTTGAAGCGTTTTAAAAAGAAGGATAATAGATGTTTGATGTATATAGAGTAACCTTTATTTAATTTATTTCCTGCTATTCTCTTCCATGACACTCAATGCAAATTTAATGATGAAGAGAAGCACCACTCCTATTACGGCATACATCGACAATATGAATAAGGAAAACATTACCGGGAAATAGATTACACATACCGATAGAAGACGTTTACCGCTCTGCCGTAGCGCGGTAACGAACTGGATGAATTGAATGACAACCATAATAACGGCATATACCAGTGAAAGTGCCGTCATAAAGTGCCAGAAGCCGAAGTCGAAACATAGTGCTCCCCATATGTTATTCTTGGGAAACATATCCAGCGGACTGCTGAATGGGATTTTGATAATCATCATTACTAATGGAACAAGAATAGCATATAAGGAATAGCTTAAATCCATAGGCACTGCTTTACGTCCTATCCAGGACAGCACATTCTTGAACAATATAAACTCTTGATATACGACAAACATGCTTCCCAGAAGTATCAGCGCCATATTTCCCAGATTATTTTCTACTAATTGAAGCGATGATAGCATCCCTGCCCGTGAGTGAATCATCCAGGCGAAAATACACACGGTCATGGAGAGAAGGGTAGCAAGTGATATTCTGTTGAATGCTTTCCACGAAAGATACTCACCATTCGAAAAATGTGCTGTAAAATTCAGTACCGTTGCCAGAATTGTCAGGGCAGAAAGTGTTGCCGGAAAGATATACTGTGAGTCAATCATAGTTAAAAGGATTTGGTAAGGTCATTAACGAAAAATCCTTGAATTTCATTGAAATTCAAGGATTACATCATTTTTAAAAGTGGTGCCACCAGCAAGAGAACTATTACCTTCTCTCTGTTGATTATCACCGTTTTATAGTTTCTTACATTTGGAAATCCACATGATTTAGCACACGATTATGCTTTATCGTTTTGCTCGCTATAAGAACGATTCTTTATTTAAATATCTCATTGTCTATATATCGTCTAGGGTTCTCCCAAGAGAGTTACTATGCTGATATGTAAAACTTTATATTTAATCTTCAAGCATATTCCATGATTTAACCCACTGATTTGCGATGTACTTTTGTGGTAGTTCATGGAGAATACTGAGGCAAAGATATAAAAAAAAGAATTCTCTAGTATAGTTAAGTTTATATCTATATCAGTTCTTGATATATTCTTTTTGCATTATTCCAAAAAAGACTAGACATCTCTCTTTTATATTCAATGGTTGGGGTATAGTATACTTTTTTCCTTTTTGTACTTTCCACACTTGCTGTACTTATTATTGATACTTCAAATATTTTAGGACTACCTTTAAATTCTGCTTTAATTGAAATGTATTGCGGCTTTTTAATGTTCTCAAATTCATATGTCATTGCTGTAAATATACATCCATCTTTCTCAGCTTGTTTAACAAATGGATGCTCGCGTAGATTGCGTCCATCAAGTACGGCTTGACTAATACCTCCTAGATTCTCATCATCAACAATAGCAATATCTTCATCTTCTTCTTCATCTTCTTCATTACCATTGTCAGTAGTTGTCAAAGTACTTTTTCTTCTTTTGAATGTTAATTGTTTTATATCAGATATCCTCCATATTTTATTGTCTAGTCCTTCCTTTGTCAGTCTATCAAAAAATGAAATGACATTAGGAACAGTTAAATTATCTATTTCTAAACTACTTATTTCTGCATTTTTACCATCAACGATAAAATTCATTAGTTTCATGACTTCCTTGCCATCAGAAGAAGTATTCCCATCTACTTCGACTTGCCAATTTCCATCTTCAATACTATGAAAATAGAAGTCTGTTGTCAACTTTTCATTTTGTAAAAATTCAATTTTACCTGTTTTTCGTTTAGTATATTCTATTTCTCCATGAAAAATAATTTTTTCTCCTATTTTCTTCTTTGTTACAGTCTTTAATTGATAGCCTTTAGATTGTAATTGTCCAAAATCTCTTAAACGGTCATAAAGATTTTCTAAATCAAAGTTCTTTTCTTTAGAAATAATAGTAAAACCACTAAGTACTTGTTTATTTGAGCTTTGATATGCTAAATTTCTAATTTCATCTAAATCTGCATACTCATATAGGTGATATGATAGCTCTTTTATTAAATCTTCCTTGGAAGCATTTACCAAAAAGATACCTCGTTTTTGAGCAAATTGATTGATAAATCCTCTTGTGATTAATGGAGAATTTAAGACTTCTTGAATTTCATATATAGTAGGATATTTGTTTATCATGTCAGTCATTAATAATAAATGTTGGTAATTCAGTACAAGAATTCATGTCTTTTATGTCAAACTCTATATTTTCATTTTCATAAGATTTTTTTATTTGCGGCAGAATTTTGCGAAACTCATCGTCATCTCTTTTGTATTTGTATATTACGAGCTTGAACTCCTGATCAACAAATGAATATGACTTAAGAATTGATTTTAACATTTCGAAAGAACGCATATCCAATTCTCCCCAATAAAATACTATATTCGTATCATATCTCTTTCCTGATGACTTTAGTTGACCTAAAATAAATTTGGAAAAAAAATAATCTAAAGAAAGTATAGCACTTCTTTGAACAGCTCTTTCATGTATGAATGCAGATGGATAATAAAACTTAAAATTCTCATTAAACTCTTTGATAACAGTATATAAGGAGCATAGTTTTGAAATTAAATCATTATCTATCACATATATTTTGTTGTAAACGCCATTGCGAAATGTCCTAGAAGACACCTTTATTTCACTTAATATTTCAAGGAATTTTGGACGATATACTTTATAATTTTCTATATCATCAAACCAAATAAATATTAAGCCTATTTTGAGTGTTGATATATCTTTGAATATAGGAAAGCGCTCAATTAGATATTCAGAATTTCTTAGTTCCAATATTTTCACATTTAACCGATCTATCCACTCTTGGAGCTTTGACTTGTTAAAACTTGTAGTTTTGTAAGATTTTGCCTCTAAGATTAGACTCTCAGGAATGTCTTTTGCAGGGTCTTTAAATGAATATAAAGAATCAATGCCATATTTTTCGCCATCGCTTCCTTCTAAGTCCATACCACTATCTCCAATCATATCCCATGAGAATAGATTAAGAAGTTTTATCGCTCTTTTGTTCCAAAGCTCGCCTTTGTATTGTGAATCCTCAGCCATATATTTTATTTTTTATATTTTCCAATATGGAATAAAAATCATTTTCATTGCACTTAATACTAATTGATGCATTAGTGGAAATTACAAGTTGAAATTCATCTTGTTCAAAAATAGATATACTAACTTTTACAATATCAGATAAATATTCATTTAGTAATTTTTCCCCTATACTTTGCTTTGTTATTTTAGCTGTATATTTTCCAGTCGCTCCATCATTATATGTAAACCTCTGTATAACAACTTCTTCTATCTTGTAATTAAGTACATTGGAGATGATTTTATTCATAATATTTATGGGGGAAGTATCAACATTTGTATATGTAAAAGGCATTTCAAATGTATTTCGTAATGCTGATTTTATCTTGTTATGATTTGATGTTACACCATATGTATATAAAAACAATTTTTCAAAATCCATACCGAAAGAAATTTCTTCAAAAACAGGAATTTCCTTTTTGATGAAATCCTTATTCTTTAAATCATATTCTAAGAGTGTCGTTATACTTCGTTTTATTAAAGTAGCATATATAATACCACTGTTGATTTCAACATCAGTGTATCCAAACCCAATATCTTCATTGTAGGGCAATGTTTTAAAAACATTCACAATATCATTAACCGATAGTGTTTTTGGATAATCAAAATGACTAAATATAATATTGATTCTCTTTTTCATATTCTATATATCTAATAACACAAAAATACTAAAAAACTCAATACCAATGACATAAAATCTTATGTTTTTTAATAAACTATTTCTTTACATACTATATCTTATGTTTTATCTTCTTTTTCTTCTTGACATTAGTAGGTTGTGATTCGGAATTAGGTTGGTTTGAGGAAAAAAGTATTTCTGTTGAAATCGCAGAAATAAATGAATCAGAAGTCTCATTGTTTTGAGGCTTGAGATGTGGATTGATAAAAGTATTACTACCTTGTTTATTGCCAATAGTTATATTTGTGCTAAAAGTTTGATTACTTGTTGTTTGATTTTCAGGATTGACAGAAAGCATGTTTTCTTGATTGATTTCTGTTTTTCTTTCACTGGATTGAAATACTTCCTCTTGTAACTTAAGCTTTTCAGGAATAGAACCATTCTTCATCGTGTTATAGTAATCAAATGATTCAGTTTGCTGACGATTGTTATTAAACAGCTTGTCAAATCCTTGTTCGGTTCCTTGGAACAGATTTACACGGTCAAAACCACCTTTGATTATTCCGTTTTTAGTATCTTTATGATTGGTAAGCGGTGATAGCTTCTTTTTATTAGACTGGTCTTTACGACTGACAATCAAATGACAGTGTATATTTTGTTCATTGTCGGAATGGTTGCGGTCAAAATGGAGTTTGCCATAAAACTTTATATCCTCTGCGGCTAGTCCTTTATTAAAATTCTTGGCATATTCAGGAATAAATACCTCACGGATATAGCGTTTCATTGCTTCGGCTTGTTCCTGTTCTGTATTACCCATTGCTCGGAGTTCCTTTTCTGATGGGCTGACATGGATAGCATAAAACTTAGCATCTGTTTTCAAAAGTTGCCCGATATTACTATCTATATCTTTTATGACCTTTGATTTATAGATGTTATCATCTGTCAGATTGAAAAAGCTTTCGGTATAGATACCCTTTTCTATTCGTTCTAAATCCTCATGCTCCATGTAATTAGCTAGCTGTCGGCAACTTCCAGCATTATTGTATGTACCGTTAGATGGTGGAGCGAAGTCTATGTGCATAATCCTATGTGCTTATCTGATTATTGATTTCAGCTTTTAGGTTCTCTTTTCTCTTGCTATCCATCATACCACAAACAGAAAGTTCAGAATAGAGTTGTATCAGGTGAAGTAACTTTTTATAATCCCGTTGGTGTATGTGATATAGTGCGTTAATCTGTTTGGATTGGTTGTTTATTACATCTGCATGATTGCCGAACTGCTCACTTAGCTTTTTAAGTACGGCTGTTTGTCTCTCCAGATTGGCTTCCAGTTGAGAGAGAATAAGAGTTTCCAAAGTTTTGCCAATAGCATCGAAACGCAAAGCAATAGAATTTGTTGCCCGTATCATAGGATTCAATTGTTCCTCCTCATAATGGCGAATGAAGCGGATAATATCATCCTGTCTCTTATTTATTTTCGCCAGTTCCGATTTTACGGATTCAGGCGCTTCGGATGGGTTGATATGTGCCTTATCAATATATCCGAACGCCAACTTTACAACTTCACTCTTTTTCAGTGAATAGCGTTTGCATATTTTCTCTACCAAAGCTGCCGTTTCCTTGTCTATGGAAATGGTGGTGAATATCGTTTTTCGACTGCTATTTGGCATGGTAATTACTTTTTTATAGAAATATGAATAGATAAATACCTGATAATAAGCATTGAAAAGGAAATGCTTATTACAGGTGTCATTACAGCGTGTTCTTGTAACACGCTAAAGCCGAAGGCTTTGCCCCGCAGGGCAAGAGGGAGGAACAGGACTTGTCCAGTTCCCTCTTGCTCAATTTAGCGAAATGAGCGAAGCCGGAAGGCGTAGCTGTTTCTGCTAAATTGGGGTGGTAGTATAGAGGAATAGCCTAAATATAGACTTCTTTTCTCTGCTACATTTTGCTTTCAAGATTTATTCTCTAATTGATTAGCTTTTTCAAACTGCTTGTAAGTTTGAGAGTCGGCACGTTCACGAACAAAAGCCCGGATGTCGCTGGCTCTATAGTACGTTTTCCGTCCAATGTTAAAGTAGGGAAGTACACCTTTTGCCCGATAGCGTTGTAGGGTTCTGAAAGATGCTTTTAGCAGAAAGGCTAAGTCTTGATTATCTAACAACTTCTCATTTTCATCGAATACGGTGTCGGTATTGATAAGAGATTTCAGGTCTTGCCCGATCTCGGTGAGTTTTTTGGAAAGTTTCTCCATCCATTTCTCGAAGTTTTCGTTATCTATATACATTTTGCTTCATTTTAAGTTGAATATTAATGATTCTCAATCGATTGATGAAGCAAAGTTCTAAAAATGGCTGCAAATAAGTTCGGGGAATAGATCACCCATTCCCCGATAAATTATGATTAATATCCTGAATATCTGTATTTTGATTTTATGGAAAATATCCCTCTTCTTTATACTTTTCGATAATAGCGACTCTTAGTTTATCTAAAAAGGCTGTTTGTTTATCAGGCTTACGTTTGATAACCTCTTCTTCTTTTTTATAAATATCACTGAATTTTATGTTAAACAGCTTTTCAAAAGCATTTGCTAAATCACTGAAATGTATTTCTTTACCATCAACCGTTGTAATACATTTTAGATAATAAAGTCCACATACGATTTCCATTATGTCGATATACTTTGCAATATCTTTATTTAGGTGTAAGGTAGATTTCCATCCAGCTTCAATGTTAATGAAGAATTTAGGAAATTCCATTTGATGATGGAGTAGGTCTAGTTCTTTATTAATAAATGAAAGTATCTTATTACATATTATACTTTTTGCTTCATAACAGAAATCTCTTCTGATTTCTAAACTATTTTTTAATGCCTCAAATTCAATATAGGTAAGATTTAGTTCTCTGATTAAAGTTTTGTAATCTGATTCATTATTCAAAAAGGTAATTACAGATTCTACAAATTCTCTATATGCCATAAGTAATTGGACTTCATCAAAGTTCTCTTTTGTGTAAGAAGAGTTGAGAAGATTATATATATTCTGATCTGAAAGATTCCATTTTGGCATAAATAATCGAACATGCGTTATATTTCTTGTTTATTGCCTTTCATATTTATTCTTTATTCGTTTCAATAGAGAGTAAATGATAATTTTGTGAAATGGTCTAATAAAGAAAAAATACATTCGTCCAAGCCTATTGTTATATTTCACAATAGTTGTAATCTTAAGTTCCTGTTTGCCATTTTTATACTCACTACACCACATTGAAACATGAAAATCCAAGTGGCTGTCAGGCACTCCAAAAATCTCTTCATGCTCATTTTTATCAGACACCATATTTGTAAATCTACTCTTTGTATCCAATCTCAATGATTTTACAATAGCGTTTCGTAAATTCATTAACCAATCTATCCATTTAGGAAGTTGGTTAAAAGCTAAATTACGAAATTTTTCAGGTGTTATTTTCTGATTACAAACTATTTCTCTTGAATAAGAATCCACATAATCGGCAGGAAGATACTTTTCAATCAAGCTGTTTGTTGGTATATTTTTCATCTTACTGCTTTTTAAATTTATTGATAACCATATCCTGCAACTCTTTAAACTGTTTTGCTGATAGATCCGAGCAAACTTGTTGCATGCCAATCAGCATGGAATATTGTATTATCGCCAAATCCATTGCTTGTTTAGCATCCAATCCAGTTGCTTCATTCAGTTTGTTTGCATACTCCAACCTGATACAGTCCGCTTGCGCTACATAATTTCGTACAATTGGATTGGAATACCCCCACGCCCGTATTACACTTTCGTTTCGGATAGAAGCGTATGCTGCCATATCAGCCAATTTCTGCTGTTGTTCTTTGGGAGTGTTCAATTTATCCACTTCACGAATAAACTCAAATGTGTTTACTTCCAACCAATACCTCATCAATGCATCCACATAGCCGTCTATGTTTTTGAAATGATGATAGAATGCACCTTTGGTGATTTGTAATAATCCGCATAGATTATCTATCGTGATTTTTGCAAATCCTTCTTTTTCCAAAACTGTTAGTCCTGTCACGAACCATTGCTTTTTATCTACTTTCTTCATAATTTAAATACATACCATGTGGTATGGTATGCAAATATAGTCACTTTATTAGAATAAACAATAGCTTGCCTGTTTCTTTTATTACCATTTCTTGTATTTAAGATACAACTATCTTTATAGCCATTTGATAGGATAGCCGAGCATACGCTTTAGTTCTTCCATTTCTGCACTATGCCACATTTCATGTTTGAAGCACCAAGACAATGCTTCATATTTATTATTAGCTACCGGATGTTTAAACGGAATAGGTTCTAATTGCTCAAATAATATATCATCATTTAATTGTGATAAATTATCTATGCATATTTCGTGAATGGTATCGAACTGTTCTTTTAGCTCATATGTTGGGATCAAGTTTTTTTCTACCGACCTGTGTAGGGTTCCCATACCATTAAAGATTTTCACATAATCAACGATGGGAATTAATTCTGTGATTTTAGTATTTCTTCCTGTGATACATGTGATAGCATGGAAGTTTTGACTAATCATTAAATGTCCAACTTGCCAAGCAAAATTTGAATCTGTGTTTTGAGGAATTGTGTACCATAAATCTTGTGGTATTTCGGAAATCAAACGATTTACAAAATTCCTCGATTCGATAATCTGTTCTCTTAAAAAATCAATCTTTTTCATTTCTATAAATTTATATACTTATTAGTAAGTAAGTCTTTAAGGCAAAAAAATATTAGATATTTAATAATCCTTCCTGTATTGATTTATACACATCATTTCTTAATACTTTATTCATTTGCAAAGAAGATAGTAATGCGGAATGAACCATAAAAGCCTTTGTTCTTGGTGTTTCCGCAAATGAAAAAGCATTGTTTTTTAAACCATTATCTAATAAAGCTGTAAGCCATTTCAGAATCGTGTTTACCAATCCCTGCAATTCTTTCTGCATGTTTTCAGGTAAAGTGTCATAAGATGGTGAAAGTGAGCCAACTATACAAACCCAATAATTATTGATAAAACTATCATGCATATGAATGTAATTGGAAAACTGCGATTTATAATCCAAACTTTCCCATGTTCTAGTTAGCTCATTAAAAGCATTCAGATTTTTCCTTATTATTTCTACTCCCAGATCCGACTTTGAAGGAAAATAATAATGAATAGCTGCATTCTTTATATTCAACGCTTTAGATATGTCTGCGTAGCTAAAAGAATTGTAGCCAATAGAGCGAATTAATTCACTTCCTAACCGTATTATTTCACTTCTTGTATCATTCATGACGCAAATATATGCAATTTACTTAGTAGTAAGTATAAAATTGGCAATTTTAACATCTTGTATGTTCACAGTATATAATTTCTATCTTCATTTATCCAGCCAGTTATAACCACTTCCTACCACTTTCAGACAGTTTAGAAAACGGCTTTTGATTCTTCTTTCATTTGCTGGTGAAATAAAGAATCAACACGTTTTATAAACCATTTAAAAATGAAAGTATGGAAGTAGTAACCATCGAAAAAAGAACATTCTCGTTTGTCTGCGAGAGGTTCACGGAGTTTGCCAAACGGATAGAAAGTTTATGCAGCACTCATACCCAAAAAGTTGAAAACTGGCTGGATAGTCAGGAAGTATGTCTGTTGTTAGGCTTTAGCAAACGAACGCTGCAATATTACCGAAGTAGCGGACGGCTGGCTTATTCTCAAATAGGGAGCAAGATTTATTATAAATCTTCCGATATTGAAAGAATTATTGCAGATAGCGAAACACAGAATCAATCACCCAAACAAATCATGCCTTATGAAAAGAACTAAAGAAGATTATCCGTCCTTTAACCTGTTTTCCATTGTCGGCACATGGGAAAGCGTTAATCTGAATCCTACGGTTATTATTTATCGGAACGACAAAGATTATCTTCTCTCTATTATCTATGTATCGGAAACTACCAAACAGGCTTCACCCGCCACATATGAAATACAGAAAGAAGGTAGCCTGTATTTTATTGCTCCTGCCCCTAAACGGATTTACATAGATTATGATCCAGTGAAAGATGTGCTTAACCTTTCATCACTGGGTGACTATCTGCGTAACTAGTCAATCAACCAGCTAGTCATTCAACTGATTAGCTATCCAGCAATCTTGAAATCAATATTTCAATAAAACAATCTTTCAATCATGGAATTAATAAATAAAGATGCACCACAAGTCAAAGAGTTTATTTCTTCGCTCGATTCAATGCTGAACAGTATTGAATCAATTGTCAAGCACTATAAGCCCCACCTAAACGGAGAACGTTTTCTTTCCAATCATGAGGTTTCTAAAAAACTGAATGTCAATTTACGAACTTTGCAAGAATGGCGAAATACGGGATTAATTTCCTTCATCCAGATAAAAGGTAAAATCATCTATCGGCAAAGTGATATTGACAAACTACTGCAAAAGCACTATTTTGAAAGCTGGAAGGAATAACCTAATTTGCCACCTTCGAAAACATTGTTTTTCGGAATTTAATTTGAATCATTGACTTTTCCAGTGAAGTATTTAGTCTGTGCAAGTCTTTAGATAAAAATACGCTCGAATGCAATGAGAGGAAGATTTTTATCTAAACCGAAGGCTTGGACTTGAACAGGCTAAATACGGAACTTACCTTTGTCAATGTTTCATCTTAAGTTCTGAAAAACTTACTTTAAAAGAAAATGAATTTTGAAAAGTAGTTTATATATGGATATAGTAGCAATAGAAAGAGTTTCCTTCGATTCTTTTAGAAAGAAGCTGGAACAGATTGTATCATTGGCAGATAATATTTCTTTGTCTTCCTCAGATATATGTATTGAGAAAGAATGGATAGAGGGCAAGACATTGGCAGCTTCCTTAAATATTCCTTTGCGAACATTACAGTCTTTGCGTGAGAACGGCAAACTTTCTTTTTCGACCGTTGGCAAGAAAGTATATTATAAGGTTGCCGAAGTACAAAAACTATTGGATTCAGGTAGAATAAAAGTAACCACTAAAGAATAATTGCTTATGGATTTATACACGAATGAAGATAGCCAAGAATTATTGCAATCGTTAGATAGGGCTTTACCTTATATAGAATATGCATTGAAGAATAACAAGCCCATGTTTGAGGGTGAACGGTATCTGACAAGCGAAGAACTTTGTTCTATTCTCAAAATCAGCCGTAGGACTTTACAGTATTATCGGGATGATGGTATTTTCCCTTTTATCCAACTTCCGGGCAAAGTGCTGTTTCGTGAATCGGATATTAGGAAAGTTTTGGAAGATAGGTTTCGTTCTGCCTATAATATAGAAGATTATTCTCTTTAGTCTTTAATATGATGAAGATGGAAAAACGGCTACCGTCCGAATGAATTGGGTAGCCGTTTTCATCTTTAGGTGGTTTTAGGAGAGAAATTTTCTCGTACATTCTGCATATCTCGGAGAATACTCTGATCTAATACTTTTGCGTATCGTTGTGTCATTTTTGTATTGGTATGACCGAGCATTTTGGCTACATTTTCCAATGATACATTGTTAGCTAAAGCGACAACAGTCGAAAATGTATGCCGTCCGGTATGCGTGGTTAGATTCTTCTTAATACCGCATAAATCAGCAATTTCTTTCAGTAGGCTAGCAGCGCTTTGCCACCTTGCGGTGGTAAGTTTCCACTAACCTGCCCCCGAACCGTACGTACATGTCTCCATGTATACGGCTCTCCATTGTCAACATAACTCTAGTTTCCATAGCTTTTGTGGATTAATGCATCACAGTCGTGACAGACCGCTAATGTTTTACGATGTCGTTTAATCATCATGGTATTCCATCTTGTATCAGCTTTCAGTTGATTGATGTTACGTACGTGATACATCACAAGGTCTCCCATTTTTCCACATAGTTCACATCTGCTCTCTTTGAGCCTTTCCACAAGTGTGGGGGCAGGAAGATACATCGTGTTCGGTATATTGTCGTAATGGTTATCCTCATAGATGTCTGTGAAACGTTTGCATCTGAACCCACCGTTATACCATACTCTTTGTTTCTCGTTTCCTTTATTATCCTTATAAGGGATAACCACATCCGTCCCGTCCCTATACTTTTCGAGTATTTGTCCGACGGTTCTTTTGTGTTTTCGACCGAGCGTTTTAAGCATGCTGTACTTCATGAAATAATTAAACTTCCACCCCCAATAACTGATGTTGTCCGCAATGGAATAGTAGTTGTAGAATCCCCGCAATTCAAGATTGTATTGCGCCAGAATATCTGCGTCTTGTCTATTTACCATATACTTACGAGACGAAGGCTTAAGAGTCTCTTTCCTATTAACTTGTGTGATACGCACGGCATCATAGGATTGAAGGCGCTTAAGTACGGTTTCGTAAGATACATTCAACACAATTGTTCCCAGCCACGGACGGCGTTGTAGCCCACTCCGTGTGCGTGTATGATCCATAGAACGGCGTGCCATGATTTCATATCCAAGGTATTTTGCAGGTTCTTGTGCATTGGTGATTAAAGTCTTCTCCTGCGACATCTCCAGTTTGAGCTTTTCTCTCATGAAAGTCGTAATGTCGGCTTTGACAATCTTGCATTCCTCCTTGCTGCCAATCATTCCAATAAGGAAGTCATCAGCATACCTTACATACTTCAATCTTTTGAATGTATCATCCATGTCCCTTGTTGCTGGAATATCCAACATTTGCTTGCGCAGCCGGGCAATTTTTGATTTCAGTTCAGCTTTACGGTTTTCATCCGTTTCGTCTTCCAGTTTCCATCGTAATGCATTTCTCTTATTCCGATTACGTTGATATTCACAGGTTAGCCTCCGTCCTTTGCCTTTATTGAAATTTTCGGCATACTCCTTTATATACTTGTCGAACTTATCAAGGTAGATATTAGCCAATATAGGGCTGATGATGCCACCTTGTGGTGTTCCCGAGTAAGTATTGTTGTATGTCCATTTCTCCATATAGCCTGCATTTAAGAATTTGCGGATTAAACGCAGGAACCGTTCATCGGAGATGCGTTCTCTGAGGATATCGATCATAATATTATGGTCAATATTATCAAAGAAGCCTTTTATGTCACCTTCAATAAACCATCGCGTCCCTTTGAATGTAACCTTAATGTCTCTCAATACAGTGTGGCAACTTCTGTTTGGACGGAAACCATGCGAGGTGTCCTCAAAGTGTCCCTCGTAAATGGCTTCCAGAATCATATGTACCACTTCCTGCACGAGTTTATCCTCAAAAGAGGGAATGCCTAGCGGGCGTTTCTTTCCATTCTTTTTAGGAATGTATACTCGACGGGCAGGATGGGGCTGATAAGATTCATCCCTCAGACTTGCCACTATTTTCTGTATGCGGTCAATGCTCATTCGGTCGATGGTTCTACCATCGCTGCCGGGCGTCATATTACCTTGATTGGCATATTTACGCTGATAGGCTATGAAGAATATTTCCTCATTAAACAGAATTCGGTAGAGCCTTTCATATCGGTAATCCGAATCTTTACTATGTTCGCATAAAGCGTTTAATACTTGCTGTGGATCTCTCATACGTCTCACACGTTTTCCTTAGTTTGTATTAAGTTGACAACTGCTTCCCTTGGCCATGTACAAGGCGTTACCTTGCTCGGACTACTACGGAAGCTCCGTTTCCATATCGGGTATTCAGTATCTTCATACATAGCCCATGTTTTCATAGGCATCCCGACTTAGGAAATCCCCGTTTAGTTTCGTAATGACTATTAGCGCGACAGACTGTCGGATGCGACTTTCGTTCTTTTCTCCGCTTATTGCGGTTGTGCCGTAGCGATGTTCTATGCTTCCCCTCCGTACCTGAAAAGTCGAAGTGCTACGGTGTGACAATACAACTGCCTTGCGTCACAGGTCCAACATGCCCCACTGAACTATCATTCAACTAGTATAGGCTTCATCCTCGTGCCTGTCTTTCTCCCCAGCGATGCACTCGCCCTTGGCAATTAAAGCGGCCATGCTGCAACCGACATGCGACACTCCCCATTGGGTTTTCCCTACGGATAAGTCGGTTGGGAGTAGACTTAGAACCTAGTCTGGTCTCTTGCTAAAGAGACATTCATTACGCAACCTTTACGGGCGCACGGTAGCTGTTCATATTCTGATTACAGGGCACAGGTAACAGCACTCCTCGCTTAATGCAAGTGGGGTGATTATCGTACTTTTTGAGAATAGCCATCGGAATATCCAATAGTGGAATGTTACACATATTATTCGTCTTTTGGCGTGTCTTGCGAATCCGGTAGTGTCCGTTATTATCTTTCGTTATATGCTCGGCGGCGAGTTGCTGAACATCTATAAATGCCAAGCCCGTAAAGGCGGCAAAGATAAATACATCACGCACCAAGGCAAGGCATATCAAACTCCTTTTGATAGATACGCATCAATTCGTCCATCGTCAGGAACTCTCGCACAACCTCCTTCTCATGGAACTTAATGCCCGCAAATGGATTCTTCTCTATCCACTCGTTGGCAAGTGCAAGGTTGATGATCTTCTTCAAGCACTTCATATAGCGGATAACGGTGTTCTGCTGGCAATTCTTTTCGCTCTTTAAGTAGAACTCAAAGGCTCGTACCAATTCGCCATTCACCTCGGTAATTGGAATATCCTCCTGCCCGTATTTGAGTTTGAGAAGTTCTGAGAGATAGCGGGTACAACTTTCGTAGCCTCTTACGGTTATTAGGGCAAAATCTTTACCTACCAATGCTCGGCATTGCTCGTTGTGCTCACGCATTGTGCCGATGATGGTGCGTACTTGCTCCACCTTTTTGTCCACCCCGAAGAACTTTTCCTGCAATATTCGGGCTGTGATAAGTTCCCCATTCTCTTCGAGTTGCGTATAAATTCGGTGGAGTTTGATGCAGCTCTCTTCGATGTAGTTATTCAGCTCTGTGGATTTGCGGCTTTTGCCCCTCGCGCACTCCTTTGCCTGGTTCCACGACACAGGTTCAATGCTTTTGCGGATGTTTGTCTCTACTCTTGCACCATTGACTGTGATACGCATACATACCGAAGCCTCTCCGTTCTTCAGCAGTTTGGTTTTCTTGATAAAGAAAAGCACATTGAATGAATCTCGTCTCATTTTCTCCTACTTTTAAGTTAAACAATTAGTTCGACAAATGTAGGAATCTGAGCCCGTTTTGACGCTATGCAAAATATTGTGAATCAGCGAAAAACGCTCTTTTAAGGTGGAGATATTTGGAACACCTGTTTGCTCCACCTCCTGCTCCACCAAAGGCGGTCATAAACCGCACTTTTTTGCGTTTTGGGGGAAAATAAAAAAATCCTGATTTTTATTGAAAATCAGGATTTTACGTTGTTTTGCTTTTCTTTTCTGTGGTGCCACCAGCAACCGAAAGTCGGTTTGTATGGCACTATTTCTCAATAAGTTATATCTTTATCACGATGTTAGTCCCTTGAATAAGGTTTTCACAGCTTTGCACCGTTCGACATCAGTTTGTTTCTTGGGTACGATTTCTGAGCACAAAGATAATATTTATATTGTGTTTGGTAATTCTTATGCCTTAAATATTTTATACTTTAATGCATATAAGCAATATTATGATATTGTATTCATGCTAATTTATAATTAGTTAGTATGGAGTCATAGAAATAGAGATAGCTGAGGATTATCTTTCATTATATTTTTAATGTTATCTATTAGAACCTCATCACTCAGTTCATGATCATATTTGGGGTATTTTCGTTTGATTGCAATAATGTGATATGCAAACTCTTGATATTGATATTTTAAATGAAAAAGTCTTCTTTGTAAATAATCTTTGCAGTTTTGAGAGTATTGCAAGTCGTATTTTATATGAAGAAATATAGCACGTAGAATATTAGCTTCAATTGTTGGATTGAGTTTTTTATAGTTGTCATTTTTTTGAATTATATCTAATTCCATTTTCTCAACACATTCATTGTAGTATTTAGAACATAATTCAAGTTTATTTATGTTCATAACGAGTGAGTCAAAATTATAGAAACATCCTTCTGCTATATTTTCAACAATATATTGTTCGTTCAATTTGACTAAATTATTCCTAAAACTCCAATTGTTTTCAAAACTCCATAAATCGACTTGATAATCACAAAGATCAATTTTGGCTCCTCCCATTCTGTTGATATTAAATTTTAACTTTGAATTTGTCAATATTGAAATTAAACGATTTGAAGGAAGATTGAAAATTATATCTAAATCTCTTGATGCTTTTTTATTAGCTATATCTCTTAAATATCCTCCTATAACATAAGCAGTCCCTTCAACAAGCGTTTCATACAGAAAAAACTTAAATATAGGGTAAGACTCCAAGAAAGAATAAAATTCCTTCTTGAAGTTAAGTTTGAATAAATTATAATCAGATATAGGCTTTAGCATTATAGTTTTATTCCTTTTAATTTTTGGTATAAATCTAGAGCATATGAATCAGTCATACCTGCAATATAATCAACTACAAGTTGATATTTTTTATATTGTTTACTAACATTTTCGTCTTTATTATAGTTTTCGTATATAAAACGAAAACTAGATGATATTAGTTTATACAATCTAGATTCTTTGTTGTTGCCTTTTGTTTGAAAATTGTCAGATTTTGTAGCAGGAATAAATATATCTAATAATCCATATAATGCTTCCCAGCCAGCTATTTCTGTTTTCATAATCTTCTTATTGTCGAAAATTATCAACTGAAGTTCTTTGTACGCCTTTCTAATATCTGAAGCAGTAGAAGCTAGTATTAATTCATAGGGAAAACTACCATCCATTATTGTGTCATAGTTTTTTTTAAAACATTCAATAACTGCTCCAATCATTCGTCCTTGAGTAAGTACTCTAAAGTTTTGAACAATTAAAAAAAGTTTTTCATTATTGAATGATTGAAACTGATTATACAGTTTGTCCAATTCTTCCAACAAGTCCTTGTTCTGTTTAAGATTTTTGTTAAATGTGGCTTTGATGATTTCAAAATCAATCAATCCTAGCTTTGCTCCATCTTCAATATCTGCTGCACTAAAAGCAATATCATCTGCTGCTTCTAATAAATATGTTACAGGGTGTCTCTTATTCTGCAATTTTAGCACTTGAGATATTTCTTCGTAATCCTTATTTTCAGATGCAAAATATCCAAATTTTTTTAAAGCAACATGTTTAGCCAGCTTTCCTTCATTGCCATTAATTGAAGAATGCGGATATTTTATGATACACGCTAAAGAAGGATATGTTAAATTGAAACTGTATTCATCTTTGAAGAAATGCAACTTTCTTAATATTCTAAATGTTTGAACATTACCATCAAAATTTGTAAGATCTTGTATCTCCTGATTTCCCAATCCTTTCTTATTTTCTTCTTCATTAAAGAAATCAACAAAGTAGCTTCTTATTGCTTCTTCGCCAAAATGTCCAAAAGGAGGGTTGCCTAAATCATGAATAAGTCCACTAACCCGTAATAGAGAACTAATATGTCCTTTATAAATTTCTGTTATATATTTTTGTTCTAGCAAGAATTTTTCGATACTTAACCCAATTGAACTAGCTATATACGAAACTTCGAGTGAATGAGTTAATCGGGTTCGTATAAAATCACTTTGTTCTAAGGGAAAGACTTGTGTCTTGTCTTGAAGGCGTCTTATAGGTGAACTTGATATTAGCCGTCCATAATCCCCTTCAAATGGATTTCTTCCATCAAAAGTTTGTCGGGGAGACTTTTCTCTGAATGTTTGGTCTAGTAAAAGTTCACTCCAACGTTCCTGTTCCTTTATTTGTTTCTCGATTTCTGCCATAATCTTTATTTTCTTGCAAAGTTATATAAAATATATTTTAATTATTCGCTTTGTTTATTTAGCGATAATTTTGGGTTGTATTTCTCAATATAGGGTGTGCTAATTATTATTCTTTTAAATAATATCCTCCTATTTTAGGTGCTCCTCTGAATTCAATCAGATTTTGCTTAGATAAAGAACTTAAATATCGTTTTATAGTCGGTACACTCTTTCTTAATTGTCGTGCTATTTCTGTAGCATTTAATCCTGCATGTTCTTTCAGTAAATTAAGAACTTCCTGTTTCTTCTCATTTACTGTATCATTTACTGTATCATTTACTGTATCACTCATGATACCGTGTTTTCTTTTGAGTACTATCGTAAATATCCCTTCCGTATGAAATTCCGGTTCGGGTAGATTTGCTTCCCTCATGGCTTCCTGCATACGAGGAATACCGGATGCAACTCTTTCGACCAAGTGCATACGGGTAAATAAACCGAAAATTAGCGGATTACGTGTCATGCTTTTATGCCCGAAATCTTTAGCTACAATAGGCAGAAGTCCTCCGGGATTGGAAATCTCTACCCGGTCGTCAAACATTTCTATCATAATGCTTGCACCTTGTTCATAGTAATCACGATGTGACAGAGCGTTTATAATGGCTTCTTTAAATACGGTCAGAGGTATTTCCCAAATTTCTTCTCTTGGTCCTGTTCCCTCTATTTTATAGGCTACTTGCAGTTTACTTTCTAACCAAGCTATAGCCTGTAGATATTGCTGGTACAATGAACCTCCGAATGTTTTATCATCTATAATATAGACTTTATTCGTTCCCTTGAAAAGAACACACCTTGTGATAGCATGTGGAAACTTTCGTTCAGGTTGCTTGCCGAAGAACATCGCTGCACCGTTCTTTGCCGTTCCATTCTCGGTAAACAGTTCCAAGTTTTCAAATATTTGTTTGTCGGGTGTGGATGGACTTAGTTTTGCTTCTGTTCGGAAATCCTTAATCATCTGTTCATCTGCATCTGTGTAGATATTGAACCAATGGCAGGGTATATGGTCGAAGAAGATTTTGTTACACTCCTGAAAGAAGCTGCGCATTTCTTCGGCTGTGCGAAGTTTCTGTGAGTTTGCCCCCTCACGGACATAGATAGAACCGGAGAATATATAAGGTTTATCCTTGCCGGACGGAACATCAATCACCCAAACAGTTTTATTCACAATATTTACGGAATACAATTCACAGTGGAGTGCAGGAGATATTTCGCTGATAGAACCTTGAATAGCAGAACGCTTATCGTTTTCTAAGTTAGTATCTACCACTTGTCCGTTATCATCTACTCCAATAAGCAAATATCCTCCGTCTGCATTGGCGAAAGCACATATTTCCTCTGTCAGTTCACGCACCTTTGAAGGAACACGCACCTTAAATTCTACATTGTAGCCTTCTCCGCTATCAATAAGTGATTGTATGTTTTCTGTATTTAGCATGAATTTTATCTTAACAGTGCAAATTTACGGATAAATCAGTGAAAACAAAATAGTTGTCATAAATTCCTTTTCCTAAATTCAGAGGGTATGACGCCTTTATATTTTTTGAATAGCTTGTTTAAGTGGCTTTCATCTGTAAAGCCTAATTCAGCAGCAATCTCATTGATTCTCATTTCGCTATGCAATAATCTGTTTTCTACTAACTTCAACTTATATTTGATGATGTATTGTTGCATTGTTTCATTTGTATGCTTTTTAAAATAGCGCCCCAAATAATTTTGCGAGATGCCAAAATGCTGGCTAATAGTGTCTGCCTTTATTTTATCGGGATTATATATATTGTTTTGGATATATTGCAAAATATCTAATGTCTTTTCCTCTGAACGTTCATCAATCTTTTCAGGCAGATACTTGGCTATGTTACGAGTAACGATGACTATCAATGTATTTATTAATTGTTGTATCAGTTCTTTGTTATACAAATCTTGATTTACATATTCTCTTATAAGAGCTTCTATTATAGACTTTATAAGCGGTTTATCCGTGATGTTTTTTAAGATACAACCCGGTTGATGATTGGCATGTTGAAGAATAAATTCTAAGTTCTTAATATTTTTAGTTCCAAAGAAACCAGAATGAATATATATATCATTAAAACGAATGAAAAAGAATTTTGTAGTAGTATGAATATCAAAAGAATGGCAATCTTGAGGGGTTATTAGAAACATATGTCCCTCATGATAATCAAATTTATTATTATTAATGCATTGTAAACCTGTTCCGGAAAGGATATAAACTAATTCAAAAAATGTATGTTCATGCTCTTTAAGAGGAGATTCTTCGAGCTCTTTTACGCTGATTTCAAACGGCTGATGTAGATTTTCCTTTTTCATGTTGCAAATATACTGTATTTAGGAAAATATATACTAAAAACAAAGAATGAAATCGGTATAATTTTGCTCTCTGAAATAATCTTTTAAATTATATATGAATTATGAACTTCTTAGAATTAGTAAAAGAACGCCATTCTGTTAGGCATTATGCACAGCAAGTGGTAGAAAAAGAAAAACTGGACTACATTTTGGATTGTGCTCGTTTGGCTCCTTCGGCAGTCAATAAACAACCGTGGACATTTATTGTAGTACAGAGCGATTCCCAAAAACAGAAATTAGCTAAGTGCTATCCGGCAAAATGGTTTACGGAAGCTTCTGTATATATTGTTGTATGCGTAAATACTGATATTGCATGGAAACGACAGTTTGATAATAAAAACCATGCTGATATTGACGGGGCTATAACTACTGAGCATATTTGTTTAGCAGCAGCAGAACAAGGGTTAGGAACTTGTTGGGTATGCAATTTTGATGTTGCGATTTGTAAGGAAAATCTTGATTTAGAAGCATATATTCAACCTATAGCAATAATTCCCATTGGCTATCCAATCAGCAAAGAACATCAACTATCTACGAGAAAGGAAATTAATGAAATTGTTTCATATATATAAATTAGGAAATGAAAAAGAAGATATTATTTGTTGTTACCAGCCATGATAGATTGGGAAATACCAATAATCCAACAGGTTATTATTTATCAGAAGTAAGCCACCCTTGGTCTGTTTTGATAAGTGCTAGGTATGAGATAGATTTTGTAAGTCCCAAAGGTGGTAAAGCTCCAGCAGAAGCAGTCGATTTGACAGATGAAATAAATAAAGCGTTTTGGGAAAACTCGGTTTATCGATTTAAAATAGAGCATACATTAAATCCCCAAGAAGTTAATCCTGTAGAATACATTGCAGTTTTTTATGCTGGGGGACACGGAGTTATGTGGGATTATCCTAATAACCAAGATTTAGGAAGAATAGCTCAAACAATTTATGAAAATGGGGGTGTTGTAAGTGCTGTCTGTCATGCGTCAGCAGCTTTATTGAATGTAAAATTATCAAATGGAGAGCTATTAATCAAGGGTAGAAAAATAAATAGTTTCACGAATGAAGAAGAAAAATTCCTTAATACAGATTCAATAGTACCATTTATGCTTGAAACAGAACTAAAAAAAAGAGGTTGTCTTTTTGAAAAATCCGGTTTGTGGAAGTCACATGTTACAGTAGACCATAGAATTATAACAGGACAAAACCCTCAATCTGCCTTAGAGGTTGGAAAAGCTATTTTGCAAGAATTAGAAAATCTATAAAATTGAAGCAATATAGTGAGTTTCTTTATTTTAGGATAATAAGGAATACTCACTATATTCTTAGTTATAGCAATTAATATGAATAAATTATTACAACAGAAGTTTTTTCGATTATTATCGGAATATTCTCAACGTAAAGTTTCTGCATCCGAGTTGATAGAAGCTATTAATGAATTAGCAGCCTATGTAGCCGATTTTAGTATTAATGAGCAAGATTATAGCGTATTAGTACGTTATTTCTCCTTTGGCTTGCATCGTCTTAAATCGTATCGAGTGCGGTTTGAGCAAGAAAAAAATGCCCTATTTGCACTTAATTGATGAAACGATAGGACTTTTAAACACCGAAATTCGCCTTATCGAATGGCGTATCAAGTACCCGGAACAGCTACAGCAACGTACCAACAAACAAGTCCTTTCCCCTCTATATCTCGCTGACAAAACAGCCCTTATCAACATCATGGAAATGGTAAGCGGTCTGTTCCTCTCCAAAGACATCGTGTATCAGAACGGTAAGCCCGCCTACTTGGTGGACTTGGCGAAAGCTTTTGAATGGCTGTTCAATATCAAGATAGGCGACTGTTACCAAAAGCATGAGGACGTGATAAAACGGAAACCGGGCAAACTGACCGAGTTTCTTAATGGACTGGCAGACCTTATCAGAAAGGAACATGACAAGAAAGAATATAGATAATCAGTGACTTATGATTTATTTATAGGGGATTCCATTAGCTCCCCCATAATTTCTTTGCGCCTGTTTTCTGAACTTTGCTTCATCAATCGATTGACAGACCATAATGTATAATCAGAAAAATGAAGCAATCATGTATATAGAGAATGACGATTTCAGCGTATGGATGTAGAAGCTGTACGCCAAACTGGAAGAACTTTGCAAGGATGTACGGGTACTGCGCAATGCCGACAGGGTGCTGCCCGAAGATGACAACCTGCTGGATAATCAGGACTTGTGCCTGCTGTTCAAAGTAAGTATCAAGACCCTGCAACGCTACCGGGCTATCGGTGCGCTGCCGTATTTCACAATCAGCGGAAAAGTATATTACAAGGCTTCCGATGTCCGGGAGTTCATCAAGGAGCGGTTCAGCGTTACCACGCTGCGCCAGTTCGAGAAAGAACACTGCACGAAGAAAAAGGAGTGAATTAAAAAGCCGGGGCGGTTCTGCTCCGGCTTTGCTTTGGCTTATGGCTTGCCCAGCTTGTCGGCTTCCTCCTTTAGCTGCTCGGCTTGCTCGTTCAACAGCCTTGCCCGTTCCAACGCTTCCGCCTGCTTCCTGCTGCGGTATTCAAAGCCTTTCACCGAATCGGTTAGGCTTCGGATGAAAGCGTTGTCCCGTTCCCGGCTGAACTTCGTTTCCAGCAAATCAAGGCTGTTGCCGTCTGCCTTTCCTTTCATCAGGATATAGCGGTATTTTATATCATTGTCCTGTAACCGCTGCATTCTTTGTATAAACCGCACATTCAATGCAAGCGACACAAGACAAATGATTATCCCTGCTGAAAGAAGAAAGAACTTGGGTTTCAGGTAGGGAGTTACCCGGTATATCAGTTTGTCATGCCATGAAACGGGCGTTGTTTCCCCGGTCGGTGTATCATCAGCCGGGAACAACACCTTTAACCGCTCCTTGAAATATCGGTGCGAGGTCACGATAAGCCCCTTTATATCTTCAAGGTCTTGTTTTTGGTTCTCGGACTGCCCTTTTCCGATACTGCCGATTTGGTTTAGAATCTCCTGCACCATGTTTTCAGTAATGCCGGATTTACCTTGCATTTCCGAAATGCGCTGTTCGATAACGTCCAGTCGGTTAATCGTTTCCTCCCGGCTGGCTGGCTGGCGTTACCTGCTTCTCCTGCCGTTCTTTCAGTTCCGTAACCATGGAGAGAAGCCCCTCCAAAATTAAGTTATTTTCCATGTCCTTATAATTTTAAGTGTCGTTTCTTTTTCTTTCACCGGGATTGTCGGGTGTTTCATCAGCCGGAGAGGACGGGGCGGAGAACAGACCGCCCAAGCCTGCCAGTAACGGACTGTCGGCTTTGCCCAGTGTCTGCGATAGCTCCTGAACAGGTGCGGAAACCGTCTGTCGGTTGCTTCCGGTAGTGTTCAGCCCCGCATCCCCGAAACATTTATCCAGCTTGGAGAAACTGAAACTGCGGTCTATCTCCGAACCCTTGAACGTATATTCGTCTTTGGAAAAGGATATACCCTGCACTTCGCCAGTCTGTTCCCTGTACTTGAAATGAATCCCGATACCCTTTTCTGCCAGCCGGGTTTGTAACTGTCGCCAGTTCCTTGATTTCCCGATTTCATCCTTTACGGCATTGTAAATCTCGTATTTGGATTTGTCCGGTTCTCTCAAACGGTGCTGCTTTACATGCTCCTTGCCTTTAGCGAAATAAAGCCCGTGTTTGGCTTTCAGCTTCTTGCATACCTGCTCGTTGCGGTACATGTCGTTCCTGTCCGAAATAGTCTTGCCGTTGTTGTCTATGCGGTTGAACACGATATGCACGTGCGGGTGTTCCCGGTCTTGGTGGCGCACGATAATATACTGCGTATTGGTGATTTTCATTTCACGCATGTACTCCTGTGCAAGCTGTATCATTTTCCCGTCTGTCAGCTTGGGTGCGTCCACCGGGGAATAGCTTAGCGCAATATGTCCGACAGGCTTTTTCAGGTCGGGGTTCATCCCGGCTTGCAGAATGAAACTGCGTATGATGTCCCGGTTGCTTTCCGCTAACACTCCCTCCGAATGAAGCAAGGCAGCCTGTTCCTTGCCCAGCACGTAATTTACACAGCCTTTAAATCCGCTTCCCTTTTTTATTTTTCCAATCATCCGACAGTTGGTTTATGATTTCGACAATCCTGTTTTTGAGTTTCACCAGTTCCACCGCCACCAGTGCGAACCCTCCGGCATTCGCCCGGTGCGCCAGTTGGTTGATGTTGTTGGCTTCGCTCGCCAGCTTGCGGATAGTGTCCGCATCCTGCCTGTTCAGCCGGGGCGTTACCTCTGCCGAAACGACCGCCTGCCGGACGTACTCGCTGACGTGCAGCCTGGCTTCGGTGGCTCGCTTCCTGATTGCGTAGAACTGTAACTCGGTCAGTTTCGTGCTGACTACCCGGTTCTGCTTGTCTATCCGGCTTTTTGCCGGGCGACCTCCCGGCTTGTTCCTTATCCCTGTCATGTGTTTTTGCTTTTAGGTGGTATCTTAAAAATTGTGACCAACGGGAGAAATTTTCTTTGCTGTCAAGCAAAGCAAGGTGTTTCGGTCTACCGAAACATAACCTTGCTCTCCCTAATCACACAGCCTGCCGTCGGTTCATGCCGCCAGCCTTGCAGGTCACATCCTTAGCCCTCTCTTTCTTTTTTCACCCGGATTTTGTCTGTTGCCCTGCTCCGGCTGGGATATGTTGCCGGGCTGCTTCATCCTGCTTTCAAAGCCCCGCTTTTCCGGCTGGCTTGCCTTTATCCCACGCAGATAGTCGTTCAGGTCATTGTGACCGCTGTACAGGTGTGATGCGTCACGTACACGCCATTTGTATTCCTGCCTTATGGCTTCAACCGCTTTCCTGCCTGCCTCGTCATTGTCAAGCATACAGTGTATATGACCGTAACCAGCCAGCGGATATAAGGCCTTATCTACGTTGGCGGTGGAGTTCAGGATAACGTAATCCTGCCAGTCGGTACAGGGCATACCCAGGCTTTCCCGCTGCCGGATAGTGAGGAATGAAAGATAGTCCATAAAGCCCTCGAACAAGAAACAGGTATCTCTCGGTTCTCCCTTTTGCCTTATGTGGGTGATGTCTTTCGATGTGCTGCCCTTGAAACGGGGATTGCGAAGCTCGTAACCTCCTGAATTATTCCTGAACGCCAGCGCAAAATAAGGCTTGCCACCGATGCGGTAATACATCTCCTGCACGTATGGGGCTGCCGTTCCGGGGGAAATCCCCCTTTCCTGCAAGTAGCGCATGAGTGCCGGATTCTGTAACGACTGTATTCTGCGTATCTCTATCGGGCTGGCTGCCTGCCTTTTCGTGTCCCTTTCGGGCAGCTCTTTCCCGTGAAAGGAAAAAGAGGTAGTGTCGCCCTGCTCCAGTCGGCAGATAGCACCGTAGGCGTTGCACCCGTTCTGCTTCATCACAAGGTCGATGAGCGTCCCTCCCTCGCCAGTTCCGTAGTCACACCATAGATTGGCGTTATAATCCACTTTGAAACTCGGTGTGTTGTCCTCCCGTAAGGGGCTGCGGTACATCCCGTAGCTTCCTTTTTCCGTGACGGGCTGGATTCCCAAAGAGTTTAGGTAATCCTTGATACTGATATTGTTGGCTTCCTTGTAGGTCATAATCTTTATTTTTTTATTTAACGATAGTAATAATGAAGCAAGAAGCGAGTAAGAAGAAGCACGGGACACTACTACATCTATCTTTTTCTTTTTCAACGGATTGTAGTACATGTAGTAACATAGTAATTATTTATCCTTTAAAAAAGGAATAAATATATTCTATATATTATATGCCGTTTTTTCTTTTTCCCGGATTTTCCAAAAGTTTGGGATTCTATCTTACTTCATACTACATAATTGATAAACTGTTGTTTATTAAATTGTTATGTATGTATCAAACAATATGTAGAAGCTACTACATTCCGGTTCTACCCGTAATCATCCCCTGTACGGGAAGCCGGAACGGGCTTTATCCTGTACCCATATACCGGATAATGGTTGTTGTTGATGCGCTTCTGTACCCGCTTGAAACCGATTTTCCGCAATGATTCGCCCAGCCTTTTTTCGGATAGCTGGACGGGGGATATATTACGCAGGTATGCGAGTACCTGTGCCGTTGTCATGAAGAACAGGGCTTCTTCCTCCTCTGTCGGCTTCTCAAAGTATTGTGTCAGCATCTCAAACTCGATTGTCTGTACCTCAAATTCCGCATTTGTCAGGTGCAGTTCTTCAATCTCCGCATCATTGAACCAGTAGCGCACGCCCTGACGGTACAGGTACATGATTTCGGAATAGACGTTATCTATGCGGATGCTTTCTGCCGTGGGCTTGTCTATGTGCAGCACCTTGAACGGCAAAAAACGCCTGCTGCCTGTCGGGTCGGTCAGGAACTCGTTGCCGTTTACCGAAGCCATGAAGCTGGCGAGGTGGGGGTATTCCTCTATGTAAACATCATACGGTCTGCGGTATTTTACTGCCGGGGTGGTGATAAGGTTCTTCAAGGCGTTCTCGTTCTGCTTGTTGAGTTCCTTTAGCTGGTCGTCAATGTTGATGAACAGGTATTCGGCTATCAGTGTCAGGATGTCTTTGCCCTGCGGGTCTATTTTTCCGGTGAACAGGTAGTTCTTAAGCGGTGTCGGGCAAAGGTTGTCCAGCCACCACGATTTAAACTGTCCCTGCTTGTCCCCAGTCAGCACCAGACAGGTATGATTCTGACACCCCGTGTCGTTCATCGCGTTGGCTACCACACCGATAAGCCATTTCGTGAAATATTCCTCCCATTTGCCGGGGTTGGCTACCTGTACAGTGTTCAGAAGCCTGCCGATATGCCCGTGTTCGGCAGGATTCAGTAAGGGCAGGGCGTTGAAGCATTCCCGTATGGGATGTACCTTTCTTGCGAAGTCGCTTTCCAGTATCATACGGATGTTCTCGGCAGAGGTGACAATACCAGCGGTTGCGTCCAGCCTGCGCCTGAACGAGTTCAGGACAAATTTCGTAACAGGCTGGTACAAGTCCGAAGAACCCGCAGCCCGGTATTCCGTCCGGCTCTTTACGGTGTTGAACCGGAAATCGTACAGGACGTTCAACATGCTTTCGATGCGCTCGTTCTTTGACTGCCAGCCCTCGATATGCCGTGTTTCATCACCTCTTTTCTTTTTCATCGGGAAGTCTGTTAGAAGCCGGGACATACTGCTGCTGCATCCACTTTTTGAGTTCCTCCATGTCGAAACGCAGGGTACGCCCACGCTTGACACAGGGTATCAGTCCCTTGCTGGCTAAATGATACAGGTAATTGACCGAATACCCGGTTATACCGCTGGCAACGGATATTTTGACTAACAAAGGCTCTTTTCCGTCCTGCCGTTCTTCGGGTTGTGCGCCCATGACCGGGGCAATCATCTTTTCGATGTTCTCCAGCCGTTTGAAAATTTCTTCGAAAGGATTATTCATAGGTGCTTGTTTTTTGAATTAGCACCACAAATAAAATAAGAAAAATCGGTAAAAAACAAAGCGTC
>OLNS01000191.1_pt1 | contig 57970 bp, 44 predicted proteins | sample 1673031 | NCBI WGS metagenome assembly OLNS01 (sample SAMEA3136748, study PRJEB25190) | human gut metagenome | biome: human gut; feature: human-associated habitat; material: faeces | place: Austria | collected 2013
ACTTTCCATGAACCATTATAATGTCAAGTTTGCAACGGTATAATTAACTAGAGCCCTATATTTTCAAAATATTCCAAAGAAGTTCTGACGAACAGAAAAAAAACGCAAGTGCGTTTCCACAAAAACGTACTTGCGCTTTAAGTAAAACGCCTAAGCGTTTTAATCAAAACGTCCTTGCGTTTCGGATAAAACGTACTTACGTTTTCTTCCAAACGCAAAGGCGTTTTTTGAGTCTTATTTATCGCCGTACATACGGGCACGCATTTCCTTGATATGGTCGGATGAAATATACTCGTCGTAGCTCATCATCTTGTCGATGATTCCGTTCGGAGTCAGTTCGATGATACGATTGGCCACGGTTTCGATGAACTCATGGTCGTGTGAGGCAAAGAGCACATTTCCCTTGTAAATCTTCAGGTTGTTGTTGAACGCCTGAATAGATTCCAAGTCCAAGTGATTAGTCGGAGTATCCAAAATCAGGCAGTTGGCATTACGTAACTGCATGCGGGCAATCATACAACGCATCTTCTCACCTCCCGACAGCACGCTGACTTTCTTCATCACCTCTTCACCGGAGAACAACATACGGCCGAGGAAGCCTTTCATCTCCACTTCATTACCCTGACCGTACTGGCTCAACCAGTCTACCAGGTTCAGGTCGCAGTTGAAATAATCCGTATTATCCAGCGGCAAGTAAGCCGTGGTAATGGTTACTCCCCAGTTATAGTGTCCGGCCTGTGCCTTACGGTGTCCGTTGATAATTTCAAACAAGGCCGTCATGGCACGCGGGTCGCGGCTCAGGAAGACAATCTTGTCGCCCTTCTCTACGTTAAAGTTCACGTCATTGAAAAGCACTGTTCCTTCTTCCGTTTCGGCACGCAGTCCGGAAACCTCCAGAATCTGGTTACCCGGTTCACGGTCCATCGTAAAGATGATACCCGGATATTTACGGGAAGACGGCTTGATTTCATCCACATTCAGTTTCTCCAGCATCTTCTTACGGCTGGTAGTCTGCTTGGATTTCGCTACATTGGCAGAGAAACGACGGATAAATTCTTCCAGTTCCTTACGCTTTTCTTCTGCCTTTGCCTTCTGGTTCTGCTGCTGACGGAGAGCCAGCTGACTGGATTCGTACCAGAAGCTATAGTTACCGGCAAAGAGGTTCACCTTGCCGAAGTCGATGTCGACTGTATGCGTACATACCGAGTCAAGGAAGTGACGGTCGTGACTTACCACCAGCACGGTATGTTCAAAGTTCGAAAGGTATTCTTCGAGCCAGGTCACCGTATCCATATCCAGGTCATTGGTCGGCTCGTCGAGCAACAGGTTGTCCGGATTTCCGAAAAGCGCCTGTGCCAGCATCACGCGCACCTTTTCCTTACCACTCAAATCACCCATCAGCGTGTTATGCTTGTCTTCCTTGATGCCCAGCCCGCTCAGCAGGATGGCCGCATCGCTTTCGGCATTCCAGCCTTCCAGTTCGGCAAACTTTTCTTCCAGTTCGGCTGCCTTGATACCGTCTTCATCGGTAAAGTCTTCCTTGGCATACAGGGCTTCGCGCTGCTTCATGATGTCCCACAGCACGGTGTGTCCCATCAGCACGGTATCGAGCACCGTATGGGCATCAAACTTGAAGTGGTCCTGGCTCAACACCGAAAGGCGCTCGCCCGGTCCCAGGGTGACACTTCCCTTGGTGGGGTCCAGCTCACCCGAAATCACTTTCAGGAACGTAGACTTACCGGCACCGTTGGCTCCGATGATGCCATAGATATTACCATTCGTGAACTTCAGGTTCACGTCGTTATACAACACTCTTTTACCAAATTGAACGGCTACATTTGAAACTGTTATCATCTGTTTTTTCTACCTTTTTTGAATTATGCGGCAAAGATACGGATTTCCACCGAAAAAATAAAGGGAAAAACCATGAAGCGTTTCTCCCTTTCTGTTTTAGAACCAGTCCTTCAATTCCGAAGCCTTGGCCTTGCTGATGATGATTTTCTCGGGCACCGGCACTTTCAGGTTGATGGCCAGCCGTCCGTTGAACCACAGGCTGATGTCGGATACGGCCTTTCGCGACACGATAAACTGTCGGTTGGCCCGGAAGAAATCGTGCGGATTCAATTGCTCGGCCAATTCGTCGAGCGACTGGGAGAAAACAAATTCTTTTCCCTCACTGTCTACCGCCTTGACCAGTCCGTTGGAAATATAGAAATACTGGATGGCTTCTACCGACACAGGCAGAAGTTTATCCCCCTTCACCGGCACCAGAAAATGTGTCTTGTAATTCTCTTCCTTTTTCAAACTACGGATGATGGCCGACAAGTCAGGCTGTTTTTCTTCCTTCACCTGTCCGCCCAGCAATTCCAGTTTGTGCATGGCCTCCTGCAAATCAGTCCGGCTGATGGGCTTGAGCAGATAGGCCACACTATTCACTTTGAAGGCTCGCAAGGCATATTCATCGTAGGCCGTAGTAAAGATGATGGGGCACGTGATGTCTACCTGCGCACAGATATCGAAGGCTGAGCCATCGGCCAGATGAATGTCCATAAACACCAGTTCCGGCATGGGATGCGTGCGAAACCACTCCACCCCGTCGAAAATGCTGTCCACCTCCCCGACGATTTCAAAATTGGTATTCACTTCCTGCATCACGGCCTTCAGGTTACGCAAGGCCGCTTTCTCATCTTCTATAATCAGTGTTTTCATTTCAAATCAAAGGTAAAATCACGGTGAAACGGTTGTTCTCTTCCTGTACGGAAACTTCCTTCTTGTAAAGCAACTGGTAACGTTTGGCCAGATTGGCCAGTCCGATTCCCATTCCGGCCGTCCCGCCCCGCTTGGGTTGCAACGGGTTGCTCACCTCCACCGTATCGCCTTCCGCCTTTACCAGCACCGTCAGCGGACGGCGGTTACTGATTTCGTTGTGCTTCACGGCATTCTCTATCAGCAGCTGGAGGGCCATGGGAGGCAACTTGCGGGAAAGCAGCTCCGGCGAAATCCGGATGTCAAACTGCAGATTTTCTTCGTAACGCACCTGCAGCAGATACATATACGACTTCACAAAATCCATCTCCTCCCGTAGGGTGACGGAATGCGACTCATTGTCCTGCAAAGTATAGCGCATCACCTTCGACAGTTCCTCCAAGTAATGACGGGCCTTATCGGGCGATTCGCGAATAAGCAGATACAAGGTGTTCAGCGAATTGAACAACATGTGCGGATTCAGCTGGCTCTTCAAGGCTTCATACTGGTTGATGATATTTTCCGTGCGCAACTGCTGGTTTTCGAGCAGCATCTTGCGGCTTTTCCGGTTCTGATGGAAGAAATAACAGCTTCCCGTCACAATGCAAGTAATCAGAAAATCCCGTAAAGGATGGAGATAATGGTGAAGCATGGCATCGATAGCCGGAATGTCGAAATGCTGGTGCAGATACACGAAGCTTTTTCCCAGCAGGTTGCTGACTACCCAGGTGACCACAAACGCACAGATCATCTTCTTCCACCCGATGGAAACCATGTCACTGTTAAAATGAAACAGAGTCTCGTTCAGGAAGAAAAGCAACAGCAAGGATATGTAGGTAAACAGCACCTCATTGCCCACGTCTGCCCAGTGCATCCCCGGAAACGAGAGCCCGTCGGAAGAATACGGATTCGACAAGGTAATCAGTTCCGGAAAATGCGTGAGGAATGCCACCATGATGGCGATGGCATTCACTACCAGCAGATATCTATTATTCACGATTTGCTTCATCCTCAAAATCAGGATTTTTGGGGAGCCTTACGGGCCGATACATACATTCCGGGACGGAAATCTTTCAGCGGATGCAGCACACGGGCATACACCTTGATGGAACGGTTGGTGCTGTCCACCATCTGGTCGATGGAAACCAATACGGCTTCAAACGTTTTATCCCCCATGCCATTCACACGGAACTCAATCTGGTCGCCCACCTTCAAATCATCCAGGTCTTTCTCGTAAGCGGTCAGCTGCAACATCAATGACTGCTTGTCGATGACATCACATACAGGTTCACCCACATTGAAATATTTCCCCAGGTTGACATTCATATTGGTGACATATCCACTCAAAGGAGCCTTGATTTCCAAATACGTATGAATGCCATCGGCCTTCAAATGACGGGTATCCATGCCCAAAATCTTCAACTGGGCGGCACTTGCATCTAACAAGCTCTTCATGGAAAGATACTCCGATTTACTCTGCTGCATCTGTTTCTGGGAAGCTGCCTCATGCGAAGCCAGGTTCTTCTGGCGTGCATATTCTTTTTCCAGGAACTCAATCTGTGCGGCCGCGTCCAGCCAGGTCTGCTGCAAAGTGATAAAATCCGGATTTTCCAGCGTCAGAATCACCTGACCTTTCTGCACGTAACTGCCCGGCAGGAAAGACACACTGTGTACGGCCCCTCCCATACTCAAAGTGATGGTGGCATGCCGCTGCGGCGGTACCATCAGAATACCGTTGAACGAAGGAGCATTGGCCACCTGGGTAGCTCCCGATATGCCGTCTACGACCATGCTGTCGGTAGCCTCCGCAAGGCTATCCTGCGATGCCGACAGAGTATCGGCTGCTCCATCAGTTGTTTGTTCGGATGCACCTCCTCCGCAAGAAGTGAAAGCCAGTGCACACCATAAGGCTGAGAAAAAAAGTATCTGTTTCATCTTGTTATGCTTTTTATTTTTTATTCAGTGTATAATTCGATTTCCAGTACGGATACGTTGTAGGCATATACCGTTTCAATGTAATTCCGACGAATGTCGCGCGAAGCGTTCAGACTCTGCACGAAGTCCGTAATATTGATCTCACTTTCCTTGAACTTCAACAGGGCACTTTTCTGAAGCGCTTCCGCCACTTTCAGGGCTGCCTTGGAATAGTAGTCCAAGCTTTCCTGCTGCTGACGGGCACGGCGGTAAAGTTCTTCCACCTGGTTGTTCAACTGTACCCGGTTCTGCTCAGCTTGCCATTCCGCAATCTGCAAGTTCACCTTGGCCTGCTTGCTGCGGCTGCGCTGCGGGAAGAACAGAATGGGAAAGGACACGCCCACCATCCACGAGTTCAACCCGTTCAGCGGTGCGATTTTCTGACGCACATACCCCAGTGAGAACTCCGGGAAAAACTTGCTGCGTTCAATGCGGAGTTCCGATTTCTTTTCCTGCACCTGGCTGGCAAAATAATTCAGATGAGCTGCCGAAAGAGACCTGTCCTGCACAGAAAGTGGAAGAACAGCCAATGAGCTGTCGTTAGGCACTACCGGCGCACCGGCATAGCAGGCCCACGCAAAACGACGGGAAGCCAGTTCCATTTCCTCCCGAGCTTGCAGGCTGCGGGTGTGAAGATCCGCTGCCAGCGTGGCAATCATGTTCCGTTGCGTCTGGTCAATATCTCCCTGCTGATAACGCAACTCCCCGCTTTCACGCAGCTTCAGGGCCAGTTCTTCCTGCTCTCCATACAAACGATACAAATGAAGAGCATATTGATAGTACACCCACGCCCGTTTCACTTCGGCCACAATTTCTTTCTTCACCATGTCACGGTAGTTGCTGCCGGTGGTTACCTGTGCATTGACCAAGGCATTCTTATAGAAAGGAGTCAGCAAGGAACCGAGCGACTGTTCTACCGACAGTTCATTGTCTTTCCGATATTCCCCGTTCAACTGCCCCCAGGAGTAGCTGAACGAAGTGTTGCCCCCGTCCCAGACTTCTCCACGGGCTGCCCGGCTCCGTTCGATTTCCGCATTGGCCATCTTCAACCGTGGGTGATTCTGCAAGGCTATTTCCAAGGCCTCATCCAGCGAAATCGCCTTCTGAGGAGTCGGAGTCACGGCGGAAGCAGAGGCGGCCAGCAACAACAGCAGACAGGTCATTCCGGCTTTCCGGCCCAACCGAGCACGGTGTCTTTTCCGTCCCCACAAATGGGCAATGACATTTACCAGCCGGTAGAACACCGGAATGACAATCAAGGTCAGCACGGTAGACACAATCAGTCCGCCAATCACTACAGTCGCCAGCGGGCGCTGTACTTCGGCTCCAGCCGAGGTAGCTACCGCCATGGGCACAAAGCCCAGTGAAGCCACCAGTCCGGTCAGGAACACCGGTCTCAACAGATGAGGACATCCTTTTGCAATGATTCGATTCGTACACATAGTATAAGTTTTTTCTTTTCGTAAGTCATTAAAATGGTTAATCATCAAGATACCATTCAACACGGCCACGCCAAACAGGGCTATAAATCCCACGCCAGCCGAGATACTGAACGGAAGACCGCGCAACCACAAGGCTACGATACCTCCAATCAGCGACAAAGGTACGGTAGAAAAAACAACTAATGAATAAATTACGCTTCTAAATGCAAAAAATAACAGTAAAAGTATCAGCATCAGGGCTATCGGAATCACAATGCTCAACGTACGTACGGCATTCTGCAGGTTTTCAAACTGTCCGCCGTATTCCCAGTAATAACCCGGTTTCAGTTTCACGTTCTTCTCCAAAGAGGTACGTATCTGTTCCACTACCTGCTGGATGTCGGCATCGCGTACATTGACACCGATGACAATCCGTCGTTTGGTGGCATCGCGGTTAATCTGCAACGGCCCGTTCTCCAGGTCGATGCTAGCCACTTCGCTGACCGGTATCTGGATGCCTTCGCTCGTGCGGACAAACAGTTTGTCGATATTCAGGTCTTGCACCTTATCCTTATCCAGACGCAGTACGAGGTCGAAACGACGTTCGTTTTCAAAGACTACCCCGGCGGTTTCTCCAGCGTATGCCGTACGAATAATGGAATTCAATTCTTCTATGTCAATGCCATAACGGGCTATTTTAGAGCGGTCATACTTCACCAACAATTGCGGAAGTCCCATGGCCTGCTCCACCAATACATCGGCAGCACCAGGCACCTGTTCCACGTATTTCGCAGCTTCTTTGGCCTTAGCATACAGTTCAGTCATATCCTCTCCATACAGCTTGATGGCAATGTCGGCTTTGGCACCCGTCATCAACTCATTGAAACGCAACTGGATAGGCTGGCTGAAGTTGAATTCTGCCCCTTCCACCGTTTCCAATGACTTCTTCATCTTCTCTACCATCTCTGCCCGGCTACTGGCCGACGTCCATTCGCTGAAAGGCTTCATCACAATCATCACGTCGGCATCTTCCACCGCCATCGGGTCGGTTGGGACCTCTGCAGTACCAATCTTGGCAACCACATGCTTGATTTCCGGGAAATCCTGCTTCAGTTTCTTTTCCGCCTCAAGCGACACCTCGATGCTGCGGCTCAATGAACTACCTGCCGGAAGCGTCATTTGCATGGCAAAGTCACCTTCGTCAAGAGTTGGAATAAACTCGGCGCCCAAGCGGGTAAACAGGAAGAACGAGAGTATTAATAAGGTAAAAGCTGACACCAGCGTACCCCATACATGCGACAGACAGAAGTCCAGTGTACGGCGATATACACGGTTCAATTTCTCAAAGAAGCGGTCGGCCAATGTCGGTTTTACCGATACCGTACGCTTCAGGAACAAGGAAGCCATCATCGGCACATAAGTCAGCGACAGCAGCAGAGCACCGATAATACAGAACACCAGCGTCTTGGCCATCGGGGTAAAGTATTTTCCTTCGATTCCGGTCAAAGTCAATATAGGGAAAAACACAATCAGAATAATCAGAACGGCAAACGTGGCGCTTCGAACGACATTGCCGGCTCCTTTCTCCACCTCCGCATCCATTTCTTCTTTACTGAGGGTACGCCCCATCAACCGACGGCCGTAGATATGTGCCAAAATTCCTTCCAATATCACAATGGAACCGTCTACCACAATACCAAAGTCGATGGCTCCCAAACTCATCAGGTTGGCAGATACACCGAACACCCGCATCAGGATAAAGGCAAAAAGCATAGCTAACGGAATTACGGAAGCCACAATCAATCCTGCACGGACATTGCCGAGGAACAGAATCAATACCAAGAACACAATAATGGCTCCTTCCACCAAATTACGGATAACTGTCGATATGTTACGGTTCACCAATTCCGAGCGATTCAGATAAGGTTCTACACTGACTCCTTCGGGAAGCATCTTCTGTACCTTCGCCACGCGTTTCTCCAACTCTTGCGTGACCACATTGGCATTGGCACCTTTCAGCATCATGGCAATACCTCCCACGCATTCGCCTTCTCCATCCTTGGTCATGGCACCAAAACGCTTGGGAGCCCCATAGCGTACTTTAGCAATGTCGCTCACATGTACAGGGATTCCTCCACGATTGGTCACGACAATCTGTTCAATGTCTTTTAAGTCGGCAATCATACCTTCCGAACGGATGTAATAGGCACGGTTCACCTTTTCTATATAACTACCTCCAGTATTCTGGTTGTTGCGGCTCAATGCATCGTACACATCGCTGATGGTGATATTGAGCGAATACAAGGCATCCGGATCGACAGCCACTTCATATTGCTTCAGGTATCCTCCGAAACTGTTGATTTCCACAATGCCCGGAATACCAGAAAGCTGACGTTTCACAATCCAGTCCTGAATAGTACGCAGCTCCATGGCATCGTACTTCTTTTCATATCCCGGAGCTACTTTCAGCACATACTGATAAATTTCTCCCAAACCGGTGGTAATCGGCATCATTTCCGGTACGCCCAGATTGGAAGGAATCTCCCCGGCCACGGTCTGTATCTGTTCATTGACCAACTGACGGGCATCCAGCGTAGGCACGCTTTCCTTGAATACTACCGTCACTACGGAAAGTCCAAAACGAGACACCGAACGGATTTCCTGCACATTCATAATGTTGCTCATGGCAACCTCTATCGGGAACGTAATCAGCTGCTCTACCTCCTGCGGAGCCAAAGTAGGCGATACCGTGACTACCTGCACCTGATTATTGGTAATATCAGGTACGGCATCAATAGGCAACGTCAGCATAGAATAAATGCCCCCAATCATTAAAAACAGTGTTGTCAAAGCGACAAACAGTTTTTTTCGAATTGAAAAATGGACTATTTTCTTAAACATTTTCTTGAGTGTTGATTAATGATGGTAGCAAAATTAGTGGCTCACTACCTTTTAAAGATTCGTAAAAGTATGAAACCGACAAATCAGAGGTTGAACTGTACTTTTGGAAAGATGAAATATAAAAAGAGCAGACAGAAGCCGAAACTTATTTTTTTTCTATGTCAGTGTGGCAGTTTTTTATTATTTTTGCGGCCAATCCACAAAAAGCTGAGCTAAGGCACGATTTTTGCTGGAGAAAAAGCAAAAACATTCAATTGAAATAAAACTAAATAAGATATGAGCAACAAGAATCAAAACCAAAAGGTGGAAGAAGAATTGAAGAATCAGCAGCACACTGACAAAAATGCACAGGCTGCCGCTGAATCTCAGGAAGCGGAAGCACAAAAAGCCCAGGAAAAAGGCGAAGAAGAAAAAGAACTTACCGCAGAAGAGAAGTTAGAAAAAGAATTGGAAGAAGCTCAGAAAGTGATTGATGAGCAAAAAGATAAATATCTGCGTCTGTCTGCTGAATTTGATAATTTCCGGAAACGTACTATCAAGGAAAAAGCCGAACTGATTAAGAACGGAGGCGAAAAAGCCATCAATGCCGTACTACCAGTTTTGGATGACCTGGAACGTGCTTTACAGAATATGCAGAAAGCAGAAGACGTGAAAGCAATCTACGACGGTGTAGAACTGATTTATCAAAAGTTCCTGAAGAACTTGCATCAGGAGGGACTGGAAAAAATGGAACCTATCGGCCAGGATTTCGATACCGACTACCACGAAGCCATCGCACTGGTACCCGCTTCAAGTGAAGATCAGAAAGGAAAGATTCTGGACTGTGTACAGACTGGATACAAATTGAATGAAAAAGTCATCCGTCACGCCAAAGTGGTGGTTGCCCAATAATAAATAGGTAGAGTCATGGCGAAAAGAGATTACTATGAAGTGCTGGGGGTTGCCAAAACAGCCACGGCAGACGAAATAAAGAAGGCCTACCGAAAGAAGGCCATCCAATATCATCCGGACCGCAACCCGGGTGATAAGGAAGCGGAAGAGAAGTTCAAGGAAGCCGCAGAGGCTTACGAAGTTTTGAGCAACCCGGACAAGCGTTCACGCTATGACCAGTTCGGTTTTGCCGGAGTAGACGGTGCAGCCGGAGGTGGAAGTGGCTTTGGTGGATTTGGCGGCCAAGGCATGTCTATGGACGATATTTTCTCTATGTTCGGCGATATTTTCGGCGGACACGGAGGATTTGGTGGATTCAGCAGTGGATTTGGTGGCGGAGGCCAGTCACGTCAGCGGAAATTCCGTGGTTCTGACTTGCGCGTAAAGGTAAAACTGAATCTGAAAGAAATTTCAACTGGGGTTGAAAAGAAATTCAAGCTGAAGAAATACGTAGAATGCAGCCACTGTCATGGTACAGGAGCAGAAGGTGACGGAGGTACAGAAACTTGTCCTACCTGTCACGGAACGGGTAGCGTAACCCGCACACAGCAGAGCATTTTCGGCATGATGCAGACACAGTCTGTATGTCCGCAGTGCGGCGGTGAAGGTAAAATCATCAAGAACAAGTGTAAAGAATGTAACGGTGAAGGAGTGGTTTACGGTGAAGAAGTGGTAACCGTGAAGATTCCGGCCGGCGTGGCTGAAGGCATGCAGGTGACCATCAACGGAAAAGGTAATGCCGGAAAACACAACGGGGTACCGGGCGACTTGCTGGTATTGATTGAGGAAGAAAAGCATCCGGAACTCATCCGTGACGAAAGTGACTTGATTTACAACCTTCTATTGAGTGTGCCGACCGCTGCATTAGGAGGTACGGTAGAAATCCCGACCATCGATGGAAAGGCAAAAATCAAGATTGAGCCGGGCACACAGCCGGGCAAAGTACTCCGCTTGCGCGGCAAAGGTCTGCCAAACATCAACAGCTACGGCTACAACACCAGTACAGGTGACTTGCTGGTAAATATCAGCGTCTACATTCCGGAAACGTTGACAAAGGAAGAACGTCAGGCACTGGAAAAATGGCAGGAAGCAGAGAACTTCAAGCCAAATACAAGCCTGAAAGAAAAAATCTTCAAGAAATTCAGAAGTTTATTCGATTAAGCAACAGCTTTTCAGATACAAGAAAGGACTGTCTCCCCTACAAGTGGAGTCAGTCCTTTCTGCATTTAAACACGATTCCTGCAAGTCTCCTATTTCGGCCGGAAGTCATTTTCCCAGTACTTCCGAAGAAGTACTTCAGTACCGCATAGGGAGTACTCCAGTACTTTCGTGGAAGTACTACAGTACTCCTTAAGAAGTACTGAAAAGAGAACAGGACATTTCAGATTCTGCTCTGCTCCACATCGTCTTCTTTATCCAAATAAAATTTAAACCAGGACTAAAAAGAGATAACAGCCTAAATAGCAGTGACATTTTTTGTATTTTTGGGGTAACAAAAAAAATGAAAGTCATGAGAAAATATATCTTGCTGCTGACATTGTTCTGTCCGTTACTCGTTTTAGCACAGACAGAAAACCCGAAGTCGCTTCCTTCCGACTCCCTTTCCACGACATTGCATGCAGAACAGCTCATGGCTAAGGATACACTCAGTGTACCCCTGCCCGCTCCTGTTCCGCAGCATTACCTATACTCTCCCTTCGATATGTATGGCATTACTCCGTTCAATTACGGCTACGCCACCTGGGAGCTGCATAAAGGATTCAATGCGTCCATCGGCATGAATGTCACATTCAGTCCGAGCAAATACGCTCCTTCCGGAGTGGGTTTCGGTCAGGATGCCGCTTTCTTGTACGCCGTACCGCTGAACAAGCGCTTCAGCGTAGCAGGCGGATTGTATGCCAGCAATTTCAACTGGGGTGGCATCAACTACCGCAATGTAGGAATTACCGGCATTGCTGCGTTTAAAGTCAACGAACGTATCAGTCTGTATGCCTATGGCAACAAGTCGCTCATGCCGAAACGTTCACCCTATTACTACCCCATGCCTAATTTTGCTCCCGACCGGATTGGGGGAATGATTAATTTCAAGTTTAATGAAAGCAGTTCCATCAGCATCGGAGTAGAAGGAATCAAGTACCCGCAAGGAGCTTACTGGTAAATGAAATCGTAAAAAGATAGGTTATCCTGATAAAAATGATGATATTTGCAGCTGTTTTTAAAAAGCAGAAATCATGAATTATCAGGAAACACTTACCTACTTATATAATAGTGCCCCTCTGTTTCAGCAGGTGGGAAAAGATGCTTACAAAGAAGGATTGGACAACACGTATGCACTGGATGACTACTTCCATCACCCTCATCGCAAATTCCATACGATTCACGTGGCAGGAACCAACGGGAAAGGTTCTTGTTCGCATACATTGGCTGCCATTCTACAGGCTGCAGGCTATAAAACCGGACTTTATACTTCTCCTCACTTAGTGGATTTCCGTGAGCGTATCCGCGTAAACGGCACTCCGGTAAGCCAGGAATTTGTCATCGACTTTGTAGAAAAGCACCGTGCTTTCTTCGAACCGCTCCACCCTTCTTTCTTTGAACTTACCACTGCTATGGCATTCACCTATTTCGCTGAACAGCAGGTGGATGTAGCCGTTATAGAGGTCGGTCTAGGAGGAAGACTGGACTGTACCAACATCATTCAGCCCGACTTGTGTGTCATTACCAACATCAGTTTCGACCATGTACAGTTTTTAGGCAATACCCTGGAAAAAATTGCTTCAGAAAAGGCGGGCATCATTAAAGAAGGTACTCCAGTTGTAATCGGTGAAAGCACCCCCGAAACCCGACCTGTCTTCCAGGCTAAGGCTACTGCTGTAGGGGCTCCCATTGTATTTGCCGAAGACGAGCACCTGCTCATCCATGCGACCCGCAACGAAACGATGCATTACGTCTACCAAACAGCTGATTACCCTCAACTGGAGGGTGAACTGGGAGGCTTATGCCAGCTAAAGAACACCAATACCCTACTCTCGGCTATCCGCCAACTTCGTCATGCAGGGTATAATCTGTCAGAAGAGAATGTGCGTGAAGGCTTCCTTCATGTCTGTGAACTAACCGGTCTGATGGGACGCTGGCAGAAATTAGGCGAAAAACCGACCATCATCTGCGATACCGGACATAATACGGGAGGCATGCAATACATTACCGAGCAACTCAGACATCAGACTTATAAAACCTTACATATTGTCATCGGCATGGTGAACGATAAGGATGTGAGTGGTGTATTGTCCATGTTGCCTAAAGATGCACGATATTATTTCACGCAAGCCAGCGTGAAACGAGCTCTTCCCTACCAGCAGATGAAAGCACTGGCCGAGACCTTCAATTTGCACGGAGAAGCTTACCCCCATGTGAAAGAAGCCTTCGAAGCAGCCAAGGAACAGGCCCAGCCGGACGATTTTATTTTTGTGGGAGGAAGCAGTTTTATTATCGCCGATTTACTTTCTTTAAACAATTAAAGAACGTTCTTTCTTCGAAAATGTTTGGGTATATTGAAGAAAATCTTTTTATTTGCACAACAAAATAATGTGTGAACTAAAAGATTTTAATAATATGAACAACACATTTTATAAAGAAAATAATTTAAGCGGCTTAAAAAGAGCAGATTTTCAAAAAATTGTAGACGGCAAAGAGACAGATTTGTTTATTCTTTCGAACCAGCAAGGTGCCGAAGTAGCAATTACAAACTATGGGGGAGCAATTTTAACTGTGATGGTACCGGACAAAAACGGTAAACTGGCCAATGTGGTGCAGGGACATGACAGTATCGACAACGTAATCAATAGTCACGAACCTTTCCTGAGTACATTAATCGGACGTTATGGCAACCGTATTGCGAAAGGCAGTTTCCTGATGGACGGACAAGAACATAAATTGACCATCAATAACGGTCCTAACTCCCTGCATGGAGGCCCGACTGGTTTCCATGCCCGCGTATGGGATGCCAAACAGGAAGATGAGCAGAGCGTAACGCTGCACTATCTCTCTAAAGATGGTGAAGAAGGTTTCCCAGGCAATCTGGATGTCACAGTTACTTATACGCTGACAGGACAGAACGAACTGGTCATCACTTACGTAGCCAACTGCGACAAAAAGACCATTATCAACCTGACAAACCACGCATTTTTCAGCCTGGCAGGTTTGAATAATCCGACTCCAACCGTAGACAATAACATTGTCACAATCAACGCAGATTTTTATATTCCAATAGACGAAGTATCTATCCCTACAGGAGAAATATTGAAGGTAGAAGGTACTCCGATGGACTTCCGTACACCGCACACAGTGGGAAGCCGTATCAATGAACCGTTCCAGCAGCTCATCAACGGAGCCGGATACGACCATTGCTACGTGCTGAACAAACGCGAAACGGAAGCTTTGGTATTTGCGGCTAAATGTGTAGAACCGGAAAGCGGACGTTCGCTGGAAGTTTATACTACAGAGCCGGGTGTACAAGTATACACAGCCAACTGGCACAATGGTTTTACTGGATACCACGGTGCTACATTCCCGGCAAGAAGTGCCATCTGCTTTGAAGCACAGCACTTCCCCGACTCACCCAACAAAGGACACTTCCCGTCAGTCGTGTTGAAACCGGAAGATACCTACCATCAGGTAACTATCTATAAATTCGGAGTTGAAAAATAAAAATCTAATTCTTTAATTAACCTATAACAAACTAACACCTTTAAACAACATGTCACAACAACAAAAAAGCTATTTGTTACCCATAGTAATGATGTTCGCATTGTTTGCTATGATTTCTTTCGTAACCGGTTTGCCGGCTCCATTCGGAGTTATCGTACAGAGTGAATTTGGAGCTACCAACCTGGAAGCTACGCTCGGATTCGCTGCGAACTTCATTGCATACGCATTTATGGGTATTCCTTCGGGACTTCTTTTACAGAAAATCGGATACAAGAAAACAGCATTGATTGCTATCGCTGTAGGCTTCATTGGTGTAGGTATTCAGGCATTGGCCTCTAAAGGCGGATTCTCTGTATATTTGGCAGGAGCCTTCATCTCTGGTTTCTCTATGTGTATGCTAAACACAGTAGTTAACCCGATGCTGAACACCCTGGGTGGTGGCGGCAAGAAAGGTAACCAGCTTATCCAGACTGGTGGTTCACTGAACTCTTTGTCAGCTACTATCGTTCCGGTATTGGTGGGTTACCTGATGGGTGCTAACGTAGAAGAACGTACTATCGCTAAGGCTTTGCCGGCACTTTACATCGCTATGGCTATTTTCGCCATCGCTTTCCTGGTACTCTTCTTCATGGCTATCCCTGAACCAAGCTTGTCTAAGGCAAACAAGAGCAAAGGCGCACACAGCCCGCTGTCTTTCCGTCACTTCAAGTTAGGAACCATCGCCATCTTCGTTTACGTAGGTATTGAAGTAGGTGTTCCTCACTTTGCGAACTTGTTCATGACTGCACAAGCTCACGAAGGCGGTTTGGGCATTGACCCGGCCATTGCAGGTTCTATCGTAGGAACTTACTGGTTCCTGATGCTTATCGGTCGTCTGATTGGTGCGTCACTCGGAGCTCAGTTCAGTAGTAAGGCCATGTTGACCGTAGCTTCTATTCTCGGACTGGTTTTGATTGGTATTGCCTTCGTTACTCCATTGAGCAGCGTAGTCAACATGCCGGTATTCAAAAGCGGAGCTAGCCTGTCATTCGGACTGGAAGCTGTTCCTGTCAGTGTAATGTGTATGGCACTCTGCGGACTCTGTACTTCAATCATGTGGGGAGGAATCTTCAACCTGGCTGTAGAAGGACTGGGTAAATACACAGAAGCTGCTTCCGGAATCTTCATGGTAATGGTTTGCGGTGGTGGATTGCTTCCGCTGTTACAAGGTGGAGTAGCTGACTCAGCAGGTTACCTGAACAGCTTTATCGTAATTGCAGCCGCATTGGCATATTTGTTGTTCTATGCGTTGATTGGATGCAAGAATGTAAACAAAGACATTCCGACTGAATAAAAAACATAAGGATGAAGGATGGACTCATTCTTCATCCTTTCTTGTTTAGATACCAGAATTTATTAACCTTTAATTTTTATCATTATGGACATAGAATTTGTAAGAAGCCGCTTTATCAAGCATTTCGACGGTACAACAGGCTCAGTATATACTTCTCCGGGACGAATCAACCTGATTGGTGAGCACACTGACTACAACGGAGGTTTTGTATTTCCGGGAGCTGTAGACAAAGGTATGGTAGCCGAAATCAAACCGAACGGAAAAGATAAAGTTTGCGCTTATTCTATCGACTTGAAAGACTACGTAGAATTCGGATTGAACGAAGAAGATGCTCCGAAAGCAAGCTGGGCACGTTATATTTTCGGTGTTTGCCGTGAAATGATCAAACGCGGAGTTGACGTAAAAGGCTTCAATACTGCATTTGCAGGTGATGTGCCTCTGGGTGCAGGTATGTCTTCTTCTGCTGCATTGGAATCTACATACGCATACGCTTTGAACGATTTGTTCGGCGACAACAAAATTGACAAATTCGAACTGGCTAAAGTAGGTCAGGCTACAGAACACAACTACTGCGGAGTTAATTGCGGTATCATGGACCAGTTTGCTTCTGTATTCGGTAAAGAAGGTCACCTGATTCGTCTGGACTGCCGTTCACTGGAATACCAGTACTTCCCGTTCAGACCGGACGGATACCGTTTGGTATTGGTTGACTCTGTAGTAAAACATGAACTGGCATCTTCTGCATACAACAAACGCCGTCAGAGCTGCGAAGCTGTTGTAGCTGCTATCAAGAAGAACCACCCGACTGTAGAATTCCTGAGAGACTGCACAATGGATATGCTGAACGAAGTAAAAGCTGAAGTTTCTGAAGAAGACTACATGCGTGCTGAATACGTAATCGAAGAAATCCAGCGTGTGCTCGACGTATGCGACGCATTGGAAAAAGGCGACTACGAAACAGTGGGACAGAAAATGTATGAAACTCACCATGGCATGAGCAAACTGTATGAAGTCAGCTGCGAAGAGCTCGACTTCCTGAACGATATTGCTTTTGACTGTGGAGTTACTGGTTCACGCGTAATGGGCGGTGGATTCGGTGGATGTACCATCAACCTGGTTAAGAATGAATTGTACGAAACATTCATTTCTACTGCAAAAGAACGCTTCAAAGAAAAATTCGGTCGCAGCCCGAAAGTATACGATGTAGTTATCAGCGACGGTTCACACAAGGTTTGCTAATTCTATATCCATCATAACATAAAAAAGAGGCTGTCTCAAATTGAAATATAATTTGAGATGGCCTTTTTTGTGCCTGCAAAAAAATCGGGCAAGCCCAAACTTCGCTCAGTCAGGACTTGCCCGTCTCCCTAATTTTTCGTATCTTTAGGGAATCAAGCAATATATCCCAAAGATAATGTTTAAAAACTATACCTCCAACGATAATCTGCTTTTACCTCCGTGTTTAGGCGATTTTATTCCCCAGAACGACCCGGTCCGGGTTGTTCACCGTATTATTGAACAGATCAGCCTGGAAGAACTTTACCGCAAGTACTCCGTCAAAGGCTGTCCGGCCTATCATCCCCGCATGATGCTGCAGATTCTGGTATATGCCTATCTGCGCAACATCTATTCCAGCCGCCGCATCGAAGAGTTTTGCCGCAATGACATCCGCTTCATGTGGCTGACCGGCAATGTGACTCCTGACCACAACACCATCAACCGTTTCCGCAGCAGCCGGCTGAAGGATGTGCTCAAGACCGTCTTCGCCACCATCGTAAAGTTCCTCGTGGCGGAAGGCTTTGTAAGTCTGGACGTGGCCTGCACCGACGGGACGAAGATGGAAGCAAACGCCAACCGTTATACGTTCGTCTGGGGCAAGTCCATCCACACCCGCATCTCCAGAATCGCGGAACAGCTTGAGGAGATATGGCGGTACGCCGAGTCCGTCACCAAGCAGGAGTTGCGCGACTCCGCTCCCGTCACTTACCAGGACATCACCCCCGAGAAGGTGGAAAGGGCGCTGGAGCAGATACATGAAGCCTTGGAGGGAACGGATGCGGACCGGAAAGTGAAGGCCAAGGTTCGGCGCGTGAAGAAGGCATGGACCGAACAGCTGAAGAAATATGAATCCCAGGGAAAGATTCTCGACGGGCGCAACAGCTACTCCAAGACAGACCCCGACGCCACGTTCATGCGGATGAAGGAGGACCACATGAGAAACGGGCAGCTCAAGCCCGGATACAACCCGCAGGTCAGTACCAACAGACAGTTCATCCTGAACTATACCCTCCACCAGTGTGCCGGTGACACCTCCACCTATCCCCTGCACATGGAAGACTTCCATTCCCTGTACGGCAGATACCCTGACATCTCGGTCTGTGACGCCGGATACGGAAGTGAGGAGAACTACCTGTACGCCTTCAGGCATGGCATTGAAACCTTCATAAAGTACAACTATTTCCATAAGGAACAGAAAAGGAGCTTCAGGAATGACCCGTTCCTGTCCGCCAACTTTTACTATAATGAGGAAACCGACGGGATGTACTGTCCGATGGGACAGAGGATGAAAAGACTCTCCGATGTGAAGCGGACGACGGACAATGGTTTTGTACAGACCATCTCAAGGTACAGGGCACGGAACTGCAAGGGCTGTCCGTTAAGATGCCGGTGTCACAGAAGCCGGTCGGAAAGGATTGTGCAAGTGAATCATCGGCTGAGAAAAATCAAGGAAAGGGAACGTGAGAAACTCCTCTCTGCGGAAGGTCTTAAATACCGGAGCCAGCGGCCACAGGATGTGGAAGCCGTATTTGGAAACCTCAAGAACAACAAGCACTTCAAGAGGTTCCATCTCCGTGGGCTGAAAAAGGTGGAAATTGAATTTGGCCTGCTGGCCATAGCGCATAATCTTGCAAAAGTAGCCTCTTAGGAGGCTTCTGACGGGGGAAAACGGTTTAAAATGATGAAATTTGAAAGAGGAAACCTGGAAACTCCTTTTTTTTTGAGGAAAATCCAAACGACTTCAATCTGATATGAAACGACAGAGGCCATCTCAATTCATTTTGAGACGGCCTCTTTTTATGATATATACTCGACAAAATCAATCGCCGCGATAATAATACAGTAATGAATGCCGCGCAATAAAGTCCGCATTCAGTTTCACCAGCATCTTCTCTCCTACTTCAGGCAATTCTGCATCGGGCAGCAAGTTTTTCTCAATGCAATAATGCAACAAGTCCGGCGGACAAAGCATCTCTTCCGTCAACATCCGGAATGCATTTTGCGATGCCTCTTCCTGATCATAATAAGGATTTTCCGTGTCGGCGATGTATTCACACACATCCTTCGCCAGCAAAAGCCCTTTCTGCTCATCCACCATCAATACAAAGTTCCGGCAACTCTTCATCTGCGGCAAGGTGTGATTTTCATCATCCGGCCACTGCAGAATCTCTACCAGGAAGCGTTTCAATGACGCATAGCCGTTGAGATAAATAATCTTCCGCCCGCCAGTCCACAGGGTAAAGAGACGATAAATCTCCGCATTCTTCTGCAAAACAGTTTCCGGCATTTCCTTTTCCTCCTGATACAGACGAGGAACCGATTTCCAGCACGTCGCCTGCTTACCAGCCAACAACTCAATCCATTCGTGAAGGAACAACGCCAAAGGACCCGTAGGAATAATAAAACGGTCGTCCGGTGCCACCCGTTCAATGTAAGGTAGCATAGAAGGTTTCGTAAGGTAAGTGTGCCCGAAAAGCCATGACAATTTCCGATCAGCCTCTTTTTCATCTGCATAGCCGGCAAAATAATCCTTCAGCAACTCATTCTCCGGAGCCACCTCATAAGCTTCCTCCAGTAAAGGCAGAAAATCCTGTGCCTGTTTTAAGATTGAGGTATCCAACGGATTCACATACCCGTGTGAGAAAGGAGCCTTCTGCCATGTATTCCAAATGATAAAGCGTATATCCTCCAGGTTTACCTCTCCCTTTATATAATCTTTTCCCGTGGGATAGAATGGAAGACACCTGCCATACAAACGGGTATGAGCAGTGGTAAATCCTTTCCACAATCCCAGGCCGGAAATGATGTCTTCCAGATAAGCCGCCACATACAAACTTAAATTCTTGCGAAACGTCTCAGGCAATTCCTCTAAATGACATGCCGCATAAAGTTTGTTGGCCAACTCCACAAAAAACGTATCTGAAGAACAAACTGTCGTATACGGATGAATAGCCAGCCAGTCGTTCAAATAAATCACATTCTTTTTCATATATATTCGTTCATTTGAATAATCAGTTTCGAGTAAAAAATGTCACAAGCAATGAAATCAGTGTCAGGCCGATTCCTACACAGACAACTCCGGTCCAACCCCATGCGTGCCAGAATGTACCGGCCAGAAAAGTCCCCAGTGAACCACCCACAAAATAAGTCGTCATAAAGATGGTATTCACGCGGTTAGTCGCCTTGGGAGCCTGCGACAATGCACAGGTTTGATTACCTATCTGCACACATTGCATACCGATATCTATCACAATAATTCCCACGATAAAGCCTAAATAAGAATTTTGGAAAATAAACATGATGATCCAAGCTGCAATAATGAGCGAACAACCAACAAAAGTAAAAAACCGCACTCCAAACTTATGTACCAGACTCCCGACAAAAGAAGCTGTCAGTGCACCGGCCACTCCACACAATCCCAGCATACCGATGATATTATTTCCTGCATAAAATGGTTCCCCACTCAACTTAAAGGCCAGACATGCCCATAAAGCCAGGAAACTACCAAAGCATAATCCGGCACGAGCAGATACCAGACGAATGGTAGAATTATCCTTGTATAGCGTAAAAAGCGATTTCATCAGTCCTTTGTACGTACCCTTGAAATTTAGCGGCATATCCGGCAACACCCGAACTACCACAAAAATACAAAGCAACATGATGACGGCTGCAATATAATACATCGTACGCCATCCCCAATATTCGCCTACAAAACCACTGATTACCCGTGAGCCTAAAATTCCGGTCAGCAGACCGCTAACCATCATTCCCACATTACGTGCTTTATTCTGAGGCAGCGAAAACTGTGCAGCAATCGGGATAAAAATCTGCGGCATGACCGAACAAATCCCTGTCACCAGCGAAGCCAGCAAGATGTAGAATACATTCACCGACATAGCAATACTGCAAGTTGCCACCGACAACAAGAGAAAGTTTATGACAATGATATTCTTCCGCTTGTACAAATCCCCCAAAGGAATAATAAACAACAATCCCAGCGCATACCCAATCTGTGTGGTCATAGGTATCAGGTTAGCTGTAAACTCCGAGATACCCAAATCCTCACTGATACGGTTCAGCAACGGTTGATTATAATACAGATTCGCCACTGAAAGTCCTGATATAATGGCCAGTATCCACAGTAACGAAGCCGGAATTCCTTTATTCTCTTCCAATTTTTGTTTCATATTGATAAACTCTTACTTTCATTTTGCAAAAATAGACAAAAAAACAAATGTCCATAATAAAGTCAACCACAAAGCAAAATGAAAATAAATTCAGGATTCATACAATAACCTTGTCAGATTCTTCTTTCATTAGTCCACAAATTACAAACTTATTACATATTACCTGAATTATGCAACTCACACAAAATCAAGAAAAAAGGAATCTGTCGTTCTATATTCCCTATCCGATAGAAAAATAAAAAAGTTAATTATCGACTGCCTAATTTGTTAAATCGTCCACTCTCTAATTATTCGTTGAAAAGATTTTTTAACTTTGCAACAGAAAAAACTAAGTAATACAAAAAGAATCAACGAACTTAACTACAAAGTATTTAGCGAACAACAACGCGAAAATAGATTTACAATTTATTTAATTAAAAATTTATGGTACATCATTCCAAATTCCTGTACTCCGCATTGGTCGTTTCAGCTATGGCTGTTGGCGCAAATGCTCAGGTAACAACTTCTGCTATCAGCGGAAAAGTTTTAGATGAAACCAAAGCCCCGGTTATCGGTGCTACAGTGGTAGCTATCCACGAACCGTCAGGAACTCTCTACGGTGCAGTAACAAACGTAGATGGACGTTACACCATCCAAGGTATGCGTACCGGTGGTCCCTACAAAATTGAAATCTCATACGTAGGTTACAACAAAACTGCATTTACAGGTATTTCACTCGAACTGGGTAACACACTCAGCCTGAATGCTGAAATGAAACCAAGTTCAGAACTGTTGGACGAAGTAGTAGTCGTAGCCGATGCAAAAGCGAATGCCGGAGCTGCACACAACTTCTCTACACAGAAAATCGAAAACACTCCGACTGTCGACCGTAACGTGTACGACATCGTGAAGAACATGCCGATGGCCATGACTTCAAAGAACGGAGGTATCACATTCGCCGGTTCAAACAACCGTTACAACAGTTTCCAGATTGACGGTACAGTAAGTAACGACGTGTTCGGTTTGTCCGCATCTGGAACTAACGGTGGCCAGACAGGTGCCAACCCGATTTCTATGGATGCCATCCAGGAAATTCAGGTAGTCGTTGCTCCTTTCGACGTACGTCAGAGCGGATTTACCGGAGGTGGTATCAATGCCATTACCAAGCAGGGTACTAACACCACTCACGGTTCGGCTTACACTTACTTCAACAACCAGAACATGTATGGTAAATACAGTGCCGTACGCGGTTATGAGAAGTCTCCACTCACCCAGCAGTACACTCGTACTTACGGTGGAACATTGGGCGGTGCCATCGTAAAAGACAAATTGTTCTACTTTGTAAGTGCAGAAGCGAAGAAAGAATCTTATCCTTCAAGCGTATATCCAGGATATACCGACAGCTATATTACCAACGATGTAGCCAAACAGATTGCTGACCAATATCAGAAACTGACAGGTATTCAGGATGGATACGGACAGCCTAACATTGACAACAAATCATTCGGCTTGCTGGCTCGTATTGACTGGAACATCAACCAAAACCACAAACTGGCTTTGCGTTACCAGCACAACAACTCATACGATGACAACTACGGAGTAGACTCAAAAACTTACATGTTCACCAATAGTGGTTACCGCATGAACAACAAAACAAATTCTATCGTAGCAGAGTTAACTTCTCATTTGGGACAGAATTTGTACAACGAGTTCCGTGCTTCTGCCAGCTTCATTCGTGACCACCGTGATGTAGCTTATCAAGGTCCCACTGTACAGATCAAAAACGTGAGAGGTTATGACCAAAAAACCAATATCACAGTAAACATCGGTACAGAATATTCTTCTGGTGCCAACTATCTGGATCAGGACATCTATACATTCGAAGATAACCTTTCATGGTATTTGGGTAACCATACACTGACATTCGGTACACACAACGAAGTCTACCGTATGAAGAACCTGTTCATCCAGGCTGTAAACGGTTCTTGGTATTATAACTCACTTGACTTATTCATGCAAGATAAGCCCTACCAGTATTCTTATAAATATACCGATCCGGAATTGACTGGAGGTGATACACAATGGGCTCCTGCCATGAAATCTGGTCAATTCGGTTTCTATGCACAAGATAAATGGGATGTCAGCAACAACTTCAACTTGACATACGGTCTCCGTATTGATATTCCGGTAATTTTCAACAATCCAACTGAAAACCCAACTTTCAATGAATATGCAGCACAGCAAGGTTTCAATGCACGTGTAGGCGAAAACCCAAGTGCTAAAGTTTTGTTCTCACCGCGTGTAGGCTTCCGTTGGTACACTAACGACTCACATAAGACTCTGTTGCGTGGTGGTGTAGGTATCTTTACTGGTCGCGTGCCATTTGTATGGTTGTCAAATGCTTTCAATAACACAGGTATGGAAATGAAAGGAACAACCATTAATAAAAAAGATGCAGAAGGAAACTATCTGAATATAGCTCCTAACTTAGGTGATTATGCCAATGACCCTCAAGGAGCCATGAATTCTGGAAGTGGTTATTTCAGCCCGGATATTGTAACTGTATCTAAAGACTTCAAATACCCACAAGTATTTCGTGCAAACCTTGCATTGGAACAGATGTTGCCAGGTGATGTAAAAATGACGTTGGAAGGTATCTATTCAAAGACTATGAATAATGTATTCTTTGAAAATCTTGCCGCAGTCAATACCGGTGAAAAAGTATATGCAATTCCTGGAGTAGAAGCTTCTGCAACACCTAAATATAGTAATACAAAAAGTGCCTACTATAGCATCATCAATCTGAGAAATACCAATAAAGGATATACATACGCTTTATCTGCATTGCTGGAAAAACATTTCAACTTTGGCTTGGATTTATCAGCATCTTATACCTTTGGTCATGCTAAATCAGTAAATGATGGTACAAGTTCTGTAGCTTATTCTAACTGGAAATACAACTACTCAGTAGATACTAACTCACAGAATGAACTTGGTTTCTCTAAGTTTGACATCCCTCACCGTGTAATGATTCAGGCTTCTTACAACAGTCCGAAATACTGGAATGGTTGGACAAGCACTACAATCTCTGTAATCTATAATGGATTCTCAGGAAGCCGCTATAGTTTAACAATGAATGAAAAATCAGACTTTAACGGAGACGGATTCTCAGGCAACTCTTTGTTATACATCCCGACTGATGAAGAATTGAGCAAAATGGTCTTCACTGGAGTTGACAAAGATGGTGAAGCTTTATCTATGACAGCCGAAGAAAGCCGCGCTGCCTTCAAACAATGGATTGAGAACGACAGCTATGCAAAGAACCACAGAGGTCAGTATGCTGAACGTAACTCAAACCTGAGTAAATGGGAGCATGAAATTGATTTGCATCTGGCACAAACCATTTACAATATTCAGGGTATGGGCAAACTGGAATTTACATTCGATATCATTAACTTTGCCAACATGCTGAATAAGAAATGGGGTGCAAGCTATGAATCAGCTTACAACCTCTCTCCGCTGACATTGGAATACTTCGACAAAACTACTGGAAATGCAGTATTCTCTTACAACAAAGCAGAAATTTCCAAGAGCGACATCAGCTCACGCTGGCACTGCCAGGTGGGTGTAAGACTGACTTTCTAATGAAAGACTAATCCTTTACATAAAAGGTGTATTGCCCACGAAAGAACGGCAATACACCTTTCTTTTTATCACCCTCAAACCAAAACCAGACTTATGAAAAGACTTATCTCGCTGTGTATGATGTGGTGCATCTGCCTCTCTATCTGGGCCGGAAAGCACTACACTGTCATTGTATCCCTCGATGGGTTCCGCTGGGATTATCCGCAAATGTACGACACACCATTCTTCGACCGGATGGCTCGCGAAGGCGTAAAGGCCACCATGGTTCCATCGTTCCCTTCGAAAACTTTTCCAAACCATTACACCATTGCTACGGGACTGGTTCCCGACCACCACGGCATTGTGGCTAACACATTCTGGGACCCTCAGCGCCAGGAGCTTTACAAGATGAGCAACCTGAAAACCCGCAACGATGCGTCTTATTATGGTGGAGAACCTATCTGGATTACCGCACAGAAACAGGGCATCAAGACGGGAAACATCTACTGGGTAGGCTCTGACATTGCCGTAAAAGAACAGCACCCCACCTACTATCACGTGTACGACCAGAAACCCCGGCTCACCCAGACGGAGCGTGTGGCAGAGGCACTGAGAATGCTGAAACTGCCGGAAGAAGAACGCCCCCAGCTGGTTATGATTTATTTCGAGGATTCAGATACCTACGGACACACTTATAGCCCGCACAGCAAGGAAACACGCCGCTGCGTGGAAGAGCTGGATGCCCTCATGAAATATTTATGGGAAGGACTTCAAAGCTTACCTTTCGGAAATGACATCAACCTGATTGTAACGTCCGACCACGGAATGGCGACTGTCAGCGCAGACCGCTTTGTGCCTATTAAGCACCTGTTGAACGAAAAATGGTATTCCTTGATTGACGGGAACCTGCCGGCACAGATTTATACGAAACCGGAATACCGCGACTCCGTGTATCAGGCACTACAGGGACTGAATCACGTACGGGTATGGAAAAAAGAAGATATTCCTGCTTATTTGAACTATGGAAGCAATCCGCGTGTGGGCGACATCATCGTACTGCCTGATTTAGGCTGGCTGGTGGAAGAAGGCAACAAGACGCTGCCAGGTGCCCATGGATTCGACCCAACCTACGACGATATGCAGGTGATGTTCCGGGCATGCGGACCGGATTTCAAGAAAGGATACGAAGCCCCGAAGTTCCGAAATATATCGATTTATTCCTTGCTGGCCCGTCTGCTCCACATTACTCCAGAAAAGACAGACGGATGCCTGGAAGAGGTTGAAAATATGCTGATTCAGTGATATTTTCCACATCTTTTGGAAAGAAAAAAGAATTGATTGCATTCATTTTACTAAGCTAGTTTACATTTTTCACAACTTTTATCAAAGGATTTCACACTTCAAAAATTTAATCACCCTAAAATGTTAAAAAAGCATTTTCTCAATAAACCACGAGAGGAGTTCATTGTCTTAAAGCCGTAAGTGCACTGAAAATGATTATTCACTTTTAAATTTTGACTACAATGAAAACAACTCGTTTATTATCTACATTGATTCTTACCGTGTGTTTAGGTTTTGGAAGTGTAATGGCACAAAATGCTGCACGTCAGGTTTGTCCGGAAAAAGCCGAAAAGCCTTACAAGGTAAAACTTACTCCGGAACAACGTATGGAAGCACAGGCTCAGCGTATGGGAAAACAACTGATGCTGGACGATGCCAAATTAGCTCAGTTTACTTCTCTCTACAAGGAATACCTGACTGCCTTGAAAGAATGCCGTCCGGCCGCAAAAGGAAATAAAGTAAAACCGTACGAACGTACTGACGCACAGATTCAGCAGGACATCGAACAGCGCTTTGAAGTTCGTCAGAAAGTGCTCGATACCCAGAAAAAGTACTATGCTTCATTCAAGAAAATACTGAATGCCCGCCAGCTGGAAAAGGTGTTCAGCATGCCTCGCCCGGGAAAAATGCACAAAGGAAACTTTCCGATGAGACATGGGAAAATGGGTAAGCCGGAAAAGATGCCCGCACCGGGATGTCCTAATGTATGCCCGGCATGTCCACAGGCTCCTCAAAACAAATAACTTACTATAATTATCACTAACCGCAGAAGCGCGGAACTCTCACGGTGTCGGGAGACACAGAAGAGTTCCGCGCTTCTTTTATGTATGCTTTCCGTAAAAGAAAGTGGCACTAGTTTTTCTGCTGCATCATGTGGCGGGCATAAAACCACACCACTACATAGCCGACGAAAGGCACAACGAACGCCCAGTGCATATCGGCATAATCGCCCACCAGTCCCATGAGTACCGGACCTACGGCACCGCCCACCGGCGACATCATCAGGAAGGAAGAGGCGCGTTTCGTATGGCTCCCCAGCCCTTTCAGGGAGAGAGCAAAAATAGTGGGGAACATAATGGCTTCAAAGGCATAGCCGCAAAGCAGGGCTACGAACGACACAGAGCCTAAATCCAAAATCACCAGCAGCGTAGTGATAACCGTTCCCGTGGCACACCAGAAGAGCATCTTCTCGGCACGGACGCGGCGCATAATCCAGCTTCCCACGAAACGTCCTACCATGAACAGTCCCAGGCCGCCGAACGAAAGTACCAGTGAGGCATCGCGGGCATTCATCCAGCCAACCTCCGTCACGTAGTTGATAAAGAAACTGTTAATGGAAATCTCGGATACCTCGTAGGCAAACAGTGCTACCAGTCCGAACACAAAAAGCTTATGTGCCCACAAACCTACGCGATGACCTTCGCTATCTACCTCCTCTTCATGAGGAATCTCCGGCAGACGTACGCGCATAAAAGCCAGCGCAGCCAGCAGAACAATCACTCCCATCACCGCATACGGAAGGGCCACATTACCGCTTGCCCCCTTGTCTTCGTCAGAGAACAGCAAGAGACCGGTCAGAATCGGTGCAAAGATACATCCCAGTCCGTTAAATGACTGGGCGAAATTCAATCGGCTGGCAGCCGTTTCCCGTGCTCCCAACTCCGTCACATACGGATTAGCGGCCGTTTCCAGGAAGGTTAGTCCGCATCCGATGACGAATAACGAGAACAGGAACATATTGAACGAAGCTATATATTGTCCGGGAATGAACAACAACGAGCCTATTCCGTAGAGCAACAAACCAAGCACTACTCCCTTACGGTATCCGTGACGGTTGATAAACAATCCGGCCGGAATGGCCATGATGAAATATCCCATGTACATCGTAGCCTGAATCATGGCCGAATGGGTACGGGTAATGGTAAGCAACTCCTGGAAATGCTTGTTCAGCACGTCCAGAATGGCATGAGCAAATCCCCACAGGAAAAAGAGGGACGTAATCAGTACAAAGGGGAACAGGTATTGGCGTTCCACCAGGGCAATTCCTTTTTTCTTCATCCGTGCCCCTCCTTTATACATACGACAAGAGTTCCGGCAAATCGGTGATGATTACATCCGGAAGTGTTTCATCTATTTCTTCGTTGCCCCAGCCTTCACCTTTCAACCAGGCCACTTTACAACCCACAGTTTTTGCAGGTACCACGTCCTTGGAGAAGGAATCACCCACTACCAGCACATTCTCGGCTGGCAGCCCCATGGCTTCCACGCCCAGGCGATAGATGGCCGGATCGGGCTTGCGCACTCCCACTACCGACGATTCGATGATATCGGCAAAGAAATCAAACAAACTGAAGTCTTTCAGAATGGTCTGGATATTTCCATAGAAATTGGATACCAGCACCAGCTTGTAGTGTTCAGAAAGTGCCTTCACCACGGGACGGGTACGTTCCAGCACATCCAGCACATAACGGTAACAGCTGTCGGCCACATTCTCAGCGTAGTTTTCCCGACGGGCTTCTTCTCCGTCCAGCTTGCCTTGTTCCACCAGATACTTCACCTGAATGTCGGTCTTGATGCGCAACACATCGTGGAAGTTATGCTCCGGCTTGACCAATGTCACACGGGCCAGCGTACGTTCTCCATGCACGTATGCCTCGCGGAAACTTGTCTTGTCCACTGGCACCTGAAACTCTTCATACTTGCTCCACAATACTTCCGCCCAATGACGGCTGTTTGTATCGATTGTTCCTCCGTAATCAAAGATTACGCCTTTTACATCTGTCAGTTTACTCATCTTTAGTCTTATTTGGGGTGCCGTTGCCAACCTTCATCAGCAACACGCCAATTACAATCCATATCAATTCACGCACACGAGTAATCAGACCCGTATAGATGCCAAACGCACTCGGAATGGCCAGTCCGCCTACCGCCAGCGCAAATCCTCCCTCACGCGCCCCAAGCTGCATGGGCGAGAAGAAGAACAGGTTGGCAAACAAGGAGGTGAAGGCCATGATCAGAATACAGGCCAGGAAGCTCACATGGTCGGTCAGAATGTTCAGGATAAAGAACACTTCGGCACAACCTACGATACGTGCCATGAACTCCAATCCCAGCGCCACATAAAACGTACTTTTCCGTTGCTTGTGCAATTCGGCAATCTGTGCGTCTACCCGCTCCAATGTCTCTCTCTTTTCGGTCAGGAAACGGCTGGCCCAGCGCTTCACATAAGGCACGTGACACAACAGCTTGAACGTGCGCACCGCCATCCCGTTACGGTATCCTTTCATAAAGAAATAAATGGCCAGCAAGCAGACAAACGCCACTACCGCCAACATGATACCCAGTCCCCAGTTCATCGGCTCAAAAATCACAAAGAGCACCGCCGATACCAACCAGAACCAGAAATGGGAAAAGATGTGCATCATCGCATAGAGAATAACCGACGAGGTGGCCTTGCTGGCACCTACGTAAGGCGTAAGCTCCATGATGCGGTATGGCTCACCGCCCATCAGTCCCACCGGAGTGGCATAGTTCAGGGCAAAACCGGATACGGTCAGCTTATAGACTTTCCAGAAGGGCACCTTGGCATGTTTCCCATCGCGGATAATGACATACCATGACCAGGCATTCAGGTAATAGATGAACACCCACAGAAGAATCACGGCCGGGAACCACACCCCTGCCTTGCGCAAGTTCTGCCACAGCTCCTGATAATCCATATCGAACGTGCAGAGCATGACCACAATGGCAAAGATGCCGAAAAACCAAAATATATTCCGAAACTTTTCCTTCATCACTTGGCGTATTTATGGTAAAGATATGCGCACAATGCCTCATGACGACGACGCATGTACACAAACAGACTGGTCATCACCACCATCTCAAAAATGAAATACAACCACGGTTCTCTTATCAGCAGGCTGATGTAAAGGGCTATCGCGCGGGTATTGAATGTCAGGATGTTGGTGTATTTCATCAACGGCAAGCTCAGGGCACGGAACTCATCGCGCAACTCCTGAGGAATATTGTCACCGTAACGTTCCTGCACAAAGGCGTAGAAACGCTGGAAGTTGGGAGTCATCTGTTCCTGCTTGCGGGTATAGTTGCCATAGAAATACAGGAAGGCCTTCCACCAGAAGTTGCCTTTCCACGGCAGACTATGGAAAATCTCACGTTGCTGCTTGAAGTTATCCAGCTCACTACCTGCCTTTCCCTTCAGGAAGAACAAGTGGATGTTGCGGTAATAATCGGCCAGCGTGCATTGCTTGCTATGGCACACCGTACCTGAGAACCAGGCTATCAGCCAGATATAAATGCTCCAGGTCTGTCCGGAAGCCTCTCCCAAATGGAAAGGAAGCGGCTGGTTCATCAGGCGCAGACAGATAGCGGCATAGATGGTAATGAACCAAAGATCGCCGGCAAATCCGTCGAGCATACGTCCCCAGCGGGTTTTCTTGCCGGTCATACGTGCCAGCTGCCCGTCGCAACTATCATAATGGTTGGCCCACATCAAGAGGAAAATACCAATCAGCGTGTGCGTCATATCAGGATAGTAAAACATCACTCCTGCCGCTACTCCTAAAATGATGGAAAGAATGGTCACTACATTGGGATGTACCCCGAAACGCTGGAAAAACAACGCCCACACATAACCTATCGGGCGATTGAAATGGATGTCCAGAAACTCTTCTGTATCCATGGACTTGAAAGAAGCCTCTACTCCTTTTTTCTCCATACTCATTATTTTTCTAATTTGTGGATAATACGATTATAGATACACTTGGCTATTTCCGGTCCGGCTTCTTCACGGCAACGGGCAAAGCTGGGCCAGTCGTTGAAGTCGATGATGCGGATTTCACCGGTAGCCGATACCACACAGTCGCCTCCGTATACAGGCACATTCAGTACCTCGGCCGCCTTGTTGGCGTATGCCTGAAGCTGCTTGACATCGAACGGGAAACCTCTCGTGGCTCCGTTGATGGCTTCCAGTCCGAACTTGCTGTGTGACTGTTCCGTTGGATAAAAGGTATAAAAGAAATCAGTTCCCTGCACCCCGTAGAACTTCACCAAATCTCCCACCAGGTGTTCGTTGACAACTGCCACCGGAATGTTCCGTTTCCGGAAATCGGCCATCACCACTTCCGCTTCTTCCCGGCATTCCACGTACACCACGTCTTCTTTCACCATGGCATGTGAATTGCCTCGCTTAATCCAGCAAGGGAACACGGAAGGAGTAAACTTTTCATCAGTAGAAATAATAAAACTCCGGGGATGTGGCACTTCATTTGCCACCAGCAGCTCCGTCATCTGCTGACGGACACAGTTGTCAATGCCATACGCAGAGTTCACCACCAAGGCACCCCCGTCTTCCAGTTTTTTCAACCGCTCAATGGTGGCGCGGTCGCGAGCCATGTCGAAAATAAACTCACCCTCTATGTTCTGAGCAACAAATTCCTTTTCCGGATAAATTGTCACCTCACACCCCATTCTCTCCAATGCTTCTGCCGCAAGCCGAAGGATTGCCGCATCATTGTCTACGTGATTCGGGGAATATTCATTACCACGGCTCACACCAATCACCCGAATCTTCTCTCCTCTTTTACACATTCTATCTTGTTATTCTTATTTTCTAGATTTTACGCAAAAAATCAATGTTGCTTATTCTGTTTTTAATCTTGTCCGTTCAAAAAAGCCTCTGCTTTTACAATGTCCCCCGCATGGTCCACATCCAAAATTTTTAAGAAAGGATAAGCCTTGAGCCGAAGGCCATCGGCTACCAGCTGACGCTGAAAATTACGCATGCGCGACATGCCCTGCGCCATACATTTCTCCAATGTCACGATTGAGTTGGGCGACAGGCAATAGATTCCCCCTGAGATGTAACGCGTATCAGGCTGCAAAGTATCATAGAAACCGGTAATATTACGGTCCTCGTCCGTACCGATATACAACGGTTTTTCGTCGTCGATGTAATCCGTGACGGCCATCATGCCATCCCCTTCAAACGCCTTGAAAGCGTCAATAAAGCGTGAAAACTCCTCTTCCCGGAAAATCGTGTCGACCGTAGTCAGACAGAAACGGTCGTCCTTCAGGTAACGGCTCAGTTCGTAAAAACTGTGCATGGAGCTGGGCGTCGTCTTGACAATAACCCGCAAAGGCACTTCCGATGTTTTTTCCAGCTTGCTCAGGTGTTCCTTTGTCAAAGCCACCTCATTGTTGATAATGACCACCACTTCTTCTGCTCCGTTCTTCGCAAAGATGTGAATCAGACGGTCAATCATGGCCATACCGTTCAGTTGCACCAGTGGTTTAGGCAACTGAACTCCTTCTTGTGCCAGCCGGGAACCTTCCCCGGCTGATATGATTGCAAACTTCATGTTATTCCTCTTCTATACTGTCTAATTTCAGTTTATCACTGTCATCTCGTTTCTCATAATACTGCTTGCGCAACGGACGGGCACTGATTTCTTTTTCCCAGGCACGGTTGCGGAACACATCCATGGCCACGTACACTGCCTGACGGAAAGAATCTTCCGAAGCAATGCCTTTTCCGGCAATATCGTATGCCGTACCGTGAGCAGGCGAAGTGCGTACGATAGGCAAGCCGGCAGTGAAGTTTACTCCTTCATCCATGGCCAGTGCCTTGAACGGAGCCAGTCCCTGGTCATGATACATGGCCAGAATACCGTCGAAATGCGTATAATTGCCTGAGCCCATGAAACCATCGGCAGGATACGGCCCGAAGCACTGCACGCCACGAGCTATCATTTCCTTCATGGCCGGAATAATCACTTCCTGCTCTTCCGTTCCCAGCAGTCCGTTGTCTCCCGCATGAGGATTCAGTGAGAACACGGCTATACGCGGATTGTCGATGCCGAAATCTTTCTTCAGCGAACGATAGAAAATCTCCATCTTTTCCATAATCAGTTCTTTGGTCAGTTCACCGGCAATGTCACGCACGGGTACATGGCCTGTCACCAGTGCCACACGGAAATCACCTTTCAGCAGAATCATCAAGGCCTTCTGTCCTTCACCTACACGTTCTTCAATGTATTCCGTATGTCCCGGGAAATGGAACGCATCCGACTGAATGGTATGCTTGTTGATAGGAGCCGTCACCAGCACATCGAACAGGCCTTCCCGGTAATCGGCCAACGCTCTTTCCAGTGCAGCCAGTGCCGCTTTTCCGGCTTCGGGAGTCGGCTTGGTCAGTTCCACCTTCAACTCCTCTTCTATGCAGTTCACCACGTTCACTCTTCCGTCCTGCACCTCTTCAGCAGAATTTACAATGCTGAAACTGGTCTGTATCTCCATGGCCTTGCGGTGATACGCAGCAACCTTGGGAGAACCGTACACCACCGGCGTACAAAGTTCCAGCATGGTGGGGTCAGAGAAAGTCTTCAATATCACTTCATAGCCTACCCCGTTTATATCTCCATGAGTGATTCCCACTCTAATTTTACGATTTTCCATATTTATTGCTTATTCTGTTCAGCTTCTTGTTTGATTTGTTCTTCCGAGATGGAATTGTCTACCGGAATCTCCGACACTTCTTTTTCTGAAGGAAGCTTCAGTGTATATAACGCCGCGTTCAGCTTGCGAATCTGGTCACGTTTCAGTTTGCCCGGGTTATAGACAAAACCTTCCACCACGATAACCCGTGCATTGTCACGGTCTACCCGCACATGCGATACGAACGGACCACCCATGGCATCGTTCTTCATTTCCCACAATCCGCGGGCCTCGAATGCATAGTCTCCCTTCACGGCAATGTTACGCGTCTCAACAAACATGGAATCGGCTGTTTCCATGTACATGCCTTCACGCGCACCCGGCAGGTTAACTTTCATCACGGAGTCACGTTTATGAATGAAATACTCTTTGGTAAACGTATCGTGGTCACGGAACGGATAAGCATACATCACGAAGTTCAAGTCATTCAGGTTGCTCGAAGCCCACAGGAAATTCTCACCCTGCTTGTACGATTCCATTTCCACCGGCATCCAGATGTCGCAATCAAACATGCTCTGTACCTTGGCCGAAAGTGTTTCATTGTGTTTTTTCTCCAGCAACTTCACCTGACGGTTCATTTCGGCACGGGTAAAGAAGTCGATAATCACCTGACCGTTTTTCGAAACATAGTCTGCAAACTCCTTCTGGTTAGGTGCCTGAATAGTCATAATCATCTGCGGAGACGAATAGGCATCACGCGTATACTTGAATTTGGGCTGCGTATAAATGTCCTGAATATCTACAATAATGATGTTACGGAACAAACGCATCGAACGGTCAAAAAAGTCAGGCCGCACACGCGAAATACGGAAAGAGCGTTCAGCCTGAGGCAATCCCGGCACATCCGTGTCCAGCACATGAAACAGTGCACTGTCTGGACTCATCCAGCATTTGTCATCGGCCACCACCATCACTTCATACGGGCGTCCGCTTGACACCGGAGTAATGATACTCTTCCCCCCGTTGCGGCAGGAAGCAAGCGACAGCACCGCCAGGGCCATTCCAAGGTAAAATGTCATTCGTTTCATTATGTTTCTTGTATTAAAAGGTTTCACTTTCTTTCTCTTTTTTCTCTGCCTGCTGCTGGGCGGTAGAAAGCATGCCGCAAGCCGCAAAGATATCTTCTCCGCGTGAAGCGCGAATAGTAGCAAACAAGCCGTGCTGTGTCAGATAATCACGGAAAGCAATCATCGACTCCATATCCGTTCCTTCCAGATCCACGTTCGGGATGGCATGAAAACGAATCAGGTTCATCCGGCAGTCCAGTCCACGAAGCAGTTTCACCAGTTCCTTGGCATAAATCAGGCTGTCGTTCACTCCCTTGAACACAATGTACTCAAAAGACAGACGGCGCTGTTTGCTGAAATCATACCGGCGGAGTATCTCCACCATCTCGGTAATGGAGAAAGCCTTCTCTGCCGGCATCAGTTCCCTGCGCTGGGAAGGGAAAGGAGAATGCAGACTGATGGCCAGATGGCAGTCACTTTCTTCAAGGAAACGTTCCAGCCCTTTCCGCAGTCCTACGGTAGAAACCGTGATACGCTTCGGGCTCCATTTGTAGCCATAATCAGCAGTCAGGATTTCCAAGGCACGCAGCACTTCGTCCAGGTTGTCAAACGGTTCGCCCATGCCCATAAACACCACGTTGGTCAGCGTATCCCGTTCCGGCACAGAATAAATCTGATTCAGAATCTGGGCAGCTGTCAGGCTGGTCGTGTATCCCTGCTTTCCGGTCATACAGAATTTGCAGTTCATCTTGCATCCCACCTGTGACGACACGCACAAAGTAGCCCGGTCGTCATCGGGAATATATACGGATTCTATGTAATCACCTTCGGGCGTACAGAACAAGTATTTCACCGTTCCGTCTACCGAACGCATCTCATGCACCGGTGCACTGACTCCCACCTCGTAGTTCTCCATCAGCCGCTCACGGTTTTTGAGCGAAAGGTTTGTCATCTCTTCAATGGAGCCTACTTTCTTGTCGTACAGCCACGATGCAATCTGCCCGGCAGTAAATTTAGGCATTCCCAAATCCTGCACAATGGCTTTCAGCTCGCCCAATGTTTTGCCTAATAAAGGAGTTTTTTTCGTCATAGCGCTCTTTACTTCTTTATGCCACAGGCTTTTACTCACTTCCAGTCCTCTCTTGTCAGGACTGGAGTACTTTCCCTGAAGTACTGGAGTACTGCCAAGGAAGTACTAGAGTACTTTCGAGGAAGTACTGAGACATTCCCGGTTCCTTAAACGAAAGCACTGCGCATATTCCACATATTTAGCGTACAAAGTTAGGGAAAAAATAAGATATATTGCCTATCTTTGTACGTATAAATGTATTAAATTATGAATAACCAAGTAACTTGCTTCCTTTTATACGGAAGTGATAACCAGCAGAATAAAACCATCAAAGGACTGACGGAGAGTTCCCGAACAGACCAGATATTCTTACTAACTGACCATCCGGAGGACAACGACATTCCCACAGAGAAATGCCATTTTCTTCCCTCTTTCTCCTTCCAGCATACCGAAGGCATCCGGCAGATGCTTGCCCTCACCCGCACTCCCTACCTCCTTATTTATACCAAGCCCCACACATTAGATATGGGCTACATGGCACTGGAGCGCATGTGCGACTATTTAGCCGCACCGGAATCGGGCATGGTTTATGCCGACCATTATCAGGTGACAGAGGGAGTGCGAAAGCCTCATCCGGTCATCGACTACCAACCGGGAAGCGTGCGCGATGACTTTGACTTCGGCTCGGTGCTGCTCTTCAAGACGGCGGCCTTGCAGGAAGCGTTCGACACCATCACCCACCAGCCCGAATACCAGTATTCTGCCTTGTATGCCGTGCGACTGGCACTTTCACAGAAATACGAACTGACGCACATACGTGAGTTCCTTTATACCGAAATCGAAGAAGACACCCGCCTGTCGGGCGAAAAACAGTTTGATTACGTAGACCCGCGCAACCGGAGCGTACAGCTGGAACGGGAAACGGCATTTACTTATTACCTGAAAAATATTCATGCCTTCCTGCCTCCGGTGGAGCGCGAAATCGATTTGTCGGAAGGCGAGTTTGCATACGAAGCTTCGGTCATTATCCCCGTGCGCAACCGTATCCGTACCATTGCCGACGCCATTGAATCGGTACTGAAGCAGGAAACAGACTTCCCGTTCAACCTGATTGTCATCGACAACCATTCCACCGACGGCACCACGGAGTGCATTGACCAATATGCCGGGAACGAAAAAGTGATTCATCTCATTCCTGAACGTGACGATTTGGGCATCGGCGGATGCTGGAACCTGGGAGTACATCACCCTCTCTGCGGACGCTTTGCCGTACAGCTCGACAGCGACGACTTGTACAGCAGTCCGTCTACCCTCCAGACCATTGTCGACAAGTTCCGCCGGGAACGCTGCGCCATGGTTATTGGCTCTTACCGCATGACCAACTTCCAACTGGAGACACTGCCGCCGGGCGTCATCGACCACAAGGAATGGACCGATACCAACGGACACAACAACGCTCTCCGCATCAACGGACTGGGTGCTCCGCGTGCTTTCTTCACGCCGCTGCTGCGGAAAATCCGTGTACCGAACACCAGCTATGGCGAAGATTATGCGTTAGGACTGGCTTTCTCCCGGGAATACCGCATAGGACGTATCTACGACGTACTTTATTTGTGCCGTCGCTGGGAAGGCAATTCCGACGCGGCCCTGAGTATTGAGAAGCAGAACCAGAACAACAGCTACAAAGACAGCCTGCGTACCCTGGAAATACGGAAACGCCAGGCCCTGCTCCGTCACCCTCTTTCATGGGAAGATGCAGCCCCTGCGGCTTCTGCCGAAACCTTTATCCGTCACCAGCTCGACACATGGCCACTGGCCCGCAAAAACCACGAAGCACTGGCACACGTACAGACCCGTACACTTTCACTCGGTACGAACGACATCACCGTGCAGTTCAATCCGGCACGCGCCATTTCCACCTGTGCCAAAGTAGACAAGGCTTCCATCGCTGCCCGTCCCTGCTTCCTCTGCCTGAGCCACAAGCCGGAAGAGCAAGAGTCTGTCCGCATCCAGCTGGACGAACCTTTCAGCCTGCGACTGAATCCATACCCCATTCTGCCGGGACACCTCACCATCTCCACGGAAAGTCACCAGTGGCAGACATTGGCCGACAAAACTTCGCGCCGGTTGCCCGAACGCCTGGTCGATTGGCTGGAGAAGAACTTTGCCAGCGGCTATACCGTATTCTACAACGGAGCCAAATGCGGTGCTTCTGCCCCCGACCACTTCCATTTCCAGGCCGTACGCCAAGAAGATGTGCCCCTCATCCGCCAATGGGAAAAACTGATGAGCACAGCGGTAGAAAAAGGTTTCGAACCCCTCTCCGATGGCAAATCCTGCATCGCCTACGACATCGAAGGATACTTCTGTCCGATACGGGCCTTCATCACTCAGGGAGGACTGGCCACTGGTGTACGGCTGATTGACAACTACCTGCACAGCCTACCCCTGCACGAAGGAGAAACTGAGCCACGCTACAACCTCTTTGCCTGGAACGACCCGCGCTACGGATTTGTCACCGTCTACATTCCGCGCACGGTCCATCGTCCGCAGTGCTACACTGCCGAAGGCGACGCACAGCTGATAGTCAGTCCCGGTGCCCTCGATATGGCCGGCATCCTTGTGACGGCCCGCGAAGAAGATTTTCAAAAACTGGACGCTGACACGCTCCGCCAAATCTACCACGAAGTAACACATTAAGCATCATGAAAGAACCTGAAATTAACGTGGGCATCGTCAATGCCCTTGAAATAGCCTTTACACTCAATGCCAAGTTTCTGGCCAAAGGAGAAACCGTATCGGGCAAGCAACGTGTATCCTTCGACGAAGGAGGAATTTCCTGGAACGGAAACGTGTACCGGGAGCTGACTTTCACCCCGTTGGAAGACGATGCCTCCTTCTCGCTCGAAGACGTAACCATCGGTATCAATTTCCACTGGGAACGCCAGGAAACACAGACCTTCCTCGGCACCCTGCGTCTGGTGGTAGACGAAGGAAAGATTACCGCCATCAACCAAGTGCCGGCAGAAGACTACCTGACCAACGTCATCTCGTCCGAGATGAACGCCACTTCTTCCCTGGAGTTCCTGAAAGCCCATGCCGTCATCTCCCGAAGCTGGCTTTTAGCACAGATTGAAAAGCGGAAGGCCCTCAGCAAACAGGGAAGTAACTTCTTCCCCTTCCTCAAGACTGAAACAGAATACATCCGCTGGTACGACCGCGAAGACCATACCATCTTCGACGTATGCGCCGACGACCATTGCCAGCGCTATCAGGGCATTACCCGTGCCTCCAACCAGAGTGTGGTGGAGGCTGTGAAGGAAACACGCGGCCAAGTGCTCATGCACAAGCATGCCATCTGCGACGCCCGTTTCTCGAAGTGCTGCGGCGGAGTGACCGAAGAGTTCAACTACTGCTGGGAAGACAAGCATTATCCTTACCTCAGTGCCGTGCGCGATTTGAACACGGATGCCCCCCTGCTCGACCTCACCCAAGAGGAAGAAGCCGAACGATGGATACGCCAGCGTCCGGAGTCTTTCTGCCACACCACCAATCCGAAAATCCTTTCACAGATACTCAACAACTACGACCAGGAGACACACGATTTCTACCGCTGGAAGGTGAGATACACGCAAACCGAACTGGCCGAACTGATTGCCACGCATACCAAGAGCGATTACGGAGAGATACTCGACCTTATCCCCGTAGAGCGTGGAAAATCTGGACGTATCAGCCGGCTGAAAATTGTAGGAACCCTGAAAACAATGACCATCGGAAAGGAATTGGAAATACGACGCACCCTCTCACCTACCCACCTGTTCAGCTCGGCATTCGTGGTCGACAAGGGACCGCAAGTGAACGGAGTGCCCGAATGGTTCGAACTGACCGGTGCCGGATGGGGACACGGTGTGGGACTCTGTCAGATCGGGGCTGCCGTGATGGGCGAAAAAGGATATTCCTACGACCAAATTCTGCTGCATTACTACCGGGGAGCTGAAATACGTAAGTTATACTAAAAACGAACGACTATGCGCACACGCTCTCCCTGGTACTGGGTACCCTCGCTCTACTTTGCCGAAGGACTTCCCTACGTAGCTGTGATGATTTTATCGCTGGTGATGTACAAACGGATGGGCATCTCAAATACGGAGGTGGCCCTCTACACCAGCTGGTTGAACCTGCCCTGGGTCATCAAGCCCCTGTGGAGCCCGTTTATCGACCTGCTCCGCACCAAACGGTGGTGGATTGTCACCACCCAGTTGCTACTGGGTGCCGGGCTGGCCGGCATTGCCTTTACCATCCCCACCAGCCATTTCTTTCAGACCACATTGGCGGTGTTCTGGCTCGTGGCCTTCAGTTCCGCCACCCACGACATCGCCGCCGACGGCTTCTACATGTTAGGCCTTACCCCGCATCAGCAAGCCTTCTTCGTGGGCATCCGCAGCACGTTCTACCGCTTTGCTACCATCGCCGGACAAGGACTGCTCATTATGCTGGCCGGCTGGTTGGAAGAAATGACCGGACGCACATCGTATGCCTGGAGCATCACCTTCTTCACGTTAGCAGGCTGCCTGCTAGCTCTGTGGCTCTACCATTCCTTCGTACTGCCTCGTCCTGACCAGGACTGTCCGTCGGTTGCCCGGCAAGGAGAAGCCCGAAGCATACTGACCGATTTCCTGCTCACCTTCCGTTCCTTCTTCCAGAAAGAACAGGCGCTTACCGCCATCCTGTTCATGCTGCTTTACCGTCTGCCCGAGGCACAGTTAGCCAAGATGGGCATTCCCTTCCTGCTCGACCCGGTGGAACAAGGAGGACTCGGCATGACCACGGCACAGATAGGCTTTGCCCAAGGAACGCTCGGCATTGTCGGACTCACCTTGGGAGGTATCCTGGGAGGCATTGCCGTAGCACGCCACGGACTGCGCCGCTGGCTCTGGCCGATGGTGTGGGCCATCTCCCTGCCCGATATTGTCTATGTGTACCTGAGTTACGCCCAGCCTGACAACTTAGTCATCGTGAACAGCTGCATCTTTGTGGAACAGTTCGGCTACGGATTCGGATTCACGGCCTACATGCTCTACCTCATTTATTTTGCCAACGGCACACACAAAACCTCGCACTATGCCATCTGTACCGCCTTCATGGCCTTGGGCATGATGCTGCCGGGCATGATAGCCGGCTGGATGCAAGAAACCTTAGGCTACCAGCTGTTCTTCATCTGGATTATGGTTTGCACACTGGCCACCTTCGGCGTTACCGCCCTGCTGAAAATCGATCCTGAATTCGGGAAAAAATAAAAAGAGACGTTTTGTCCGGCCTTTACTTCCCAGAAAGGAAGTGCCGGACAAAACGCATAAAATTCAATACCGTATCCGACTCCTGTCCCTGAGCCGATACAAAACAGAAATGCCGCTTGAACTGCAAGCCCTCAATGTCAATCACCTGAAAGTCTCCTTCCTTCAGTTCCCTCTCCAGGGCACAGATTGACACAATACCCATACAGTTGCTGCACCGCAAGAACGACTTGATACCTTCTGTACTGCCTAAGTGCATCCGCACGTTCAGCGAAGAAAGCTTCAACCCCTGCTCTGCCAATACCATCTCAATGGCATCCAGCGTGCCGGAACCCCGCTCACGAAGCACCAGCGGCACACTGACAAACTCTTCCAGCGTCAACTCCTCCTTTCCGGCCCAGTGGCCGCGCGGACAGACTACCGGCACCAGTTCATCGCACAAGAACGGGTCGTAGCGCAGGCTGGGCAGACGGAACACTCCCTCCACCATACCCACGTCAATGGTATGCTCCTGCAAAGCCTTCTCCACATTGCGCGAATTGGTGTCCATCAATGACACACTCATCTTGGGATAACGCTCCGTAAAAGCAGCCAGCACAGGCGGAAGCACATACTGTGAGATTGTCGTACTGGCCCCTAACCGTAACTCTCCTGCATACTCATTGTTCAACTGATGCATGTCGTACTCCAGCTTGCGGTAATCGTCCAAAATCCGTTCGCAATGCTCCATCAGCAACTTTCCGGCCTCCGTAAGCGAAATGGAATTTCCCTTCCGGTCGAACAGACGCACCCCATAGAGACTCTCCAATTCCCTAACATGCTTGGTCACTGCCGGCTGGCTCACAAACAGCTCCTGCGAAGCCTTGGTAAAACTAAGGTTTCGTGCCACACTATAGAAGGCTTTCAAACGGAAATCAGACATACCTCCACAAAATTAAAGTTCTTCTGCCCGGATGCCCAACGACTGAAGAATGGCAAATCCCAACATTTCAAAAGAATATTCATAATCATGCGCCGGAGGATTCATACCGAACACCGTCACACCATCTTTTCCCTTTATCTTTGCCGCCAGCCGCTCCACAGCTTCTCCATATTCCCCTTCATCGGGCACCAGCATGATTCGGCGTGCATCTTTCGATTCGGTCAGCAATTGCAGTGATTCCGTAAACAAGTCCTCCCGGCGGGCCATATCCGAAGGCTGGAAAGCATAAAGCGCAAACTCGCCCAGGCGGCTCTGGAATGCCATGCCGTGAACTTCCTTTTCCAAATCAGAGGGAAGGCAGAAGCCCATCCGGCTATGCTCCGCGTCATACACAAAAATAACCTGTATCTCATTCTTTCCCGGCTCAATTCCCGCATCCAAAGCCAAACACTCCAGCAACACGGCCAAATCAGCCTTAGGCAGTTCGCGACCTACCAGCGGTGCAAAATGTGCCGCCATATCCTTACCCACACGGTCAAGGAAAGCTGCATCAATTAAAATTACATCAGAAGCAAAGGGTATTTTCTTTTCCATATTAGTTAATGTGTTTCTATTTATACTTGTTCCAATCAATAAAATAACCGTCTTCCATGATGCTATCAGAATTCTGTACTCCGATTGGATATTTCATACTAGACAATTAATAATGAATAACGGGAAACGGCAAATACTTATTTGATTCAAGCCTTTATACAAAGATACGAAAAATATCCAAGAGCCAATATTTATCTTCCACTATTTAAATTTACGTTACTTTCCAACTCTATAAATAAAAGAAGCCTCCGGCAGTTTCCCGTCAGAGGCCTCTTTTTATTTATTGATAAGGGAAAATCAATCTTCCATCAACTTGCGATAACGTACGCGTTTCGGCTCTACATTACCCATACGCTTCATCTTGTTTTCTTCGTATTCCGTGTAAGAACCCTCGAAGTAGAACACCTGACTGTCTCCCTCAAAAGCCAAAATGTGGGTACAAATACGGTCGAGGAACCAACGGTCGTGGCTGATAACTACGGCACATCCGGCAAAGTCTTCCAAACCTTCTTCCAGCGCACGGAGGGTATTTACGTCGATATCGTTGGTCGGCTCGTCGAGCAACAACACGTTACCTTCTTCCTTCAGTGCCATGGCCAGATGCAGACGGTTACGTTCACCACCGGAAAGCATACCGCAAAGTTTTTCCTGATCAGAACCGGAGAAATTGAAGCGGCTCAGGTAAGCACGGGCATTCACATCGCGGTTACCCATACGAATCAGGTCGTTACCGCCACTGATTACCTGGTATACGGTCTTGTTCGGGTCAATGTCCTTGTGCTGCTGGTCTACATAAGCTACTTTCACCGTCTCTCCTACTTCAAACTCGCCTTTATCCACACTTTCCAGGCCCATAATCAGGCGGAACAACGTCGTCTTTCCGGCACCGTTCGGACCGATCACTCCCACGATACCGTTAGGCGGCAGCATGAAGTTCAAGTCGTCGAAAAGCAGTTTGTCGCCATACGCCTTGGCCACATGCTTGGCTTCGATAACCTTGTTTCCCAGACGCGGACCGTTCGGAATAAAGATTTCCAGCTTTTCTTCCTTCTCCTTCACATCTTCGTTCAAGAGTTTGTCGTACGAATTCAAACGAGCCTTACCCTTGGCCTGACGAGCCTTAGGAGCCATGCGCACCCATTCCAACTCGCGTTCCAGCGTCTTACGACGTTTGCTGGCCGTCTTCTCTTCCATTTCCATACGCTTGGTCTTCTGCTCCAGCCAGCTTGAATAATTTCCCTTCCAAGGAATACCTTCACCACGGTCGAGCTCCAGAATCCATCCGGCCACATGATCCAGGAAGTAACGGTCGTGTGTTACGGCAATTACCGTTCCTTCGTACTGCTGCAAGTGCTGTTCCAGCCAGTCAATACTTTCTGCATCCAAGTGGTTGGTCGGCTCGTCGAGCAACAGGATGTCCGGTTTCTGCAGCAACAGACGGCACAAAGCCACACGGCGGCGTTCACCTCCCGAAAGGTTCTTCACCAGCTGATCTTCGGGCGGACAGCGCAATGCATCCATCGCACGTTCCAGTTTGCTGTCAAGATTCCACGCATCGGTAGCGTCAATAATATCCTGCAGTTCAGCCTGACGCGCAAAGAGTGCGTCCATCTTTTCCGGATCTTCATAATACTCCGGCAAACCGAACTTCTGATTGATTTCTTCGTATTCAGCCAGCGTGTCTACCACCTGCTGCACTCCCTCCATCACGACTTCCTTCACGGTCTTCGTGTCGTCAAGCTGAGGTTCCTGTGCCAGATAACCTACAGAATAGCCCGGTGAAAATACCACTTCACCCTGGTAGTTCTTTTCGATTCCGGCAATGATTTTCATCAAAGTAGACTTACCGGAACCGTTCAAACCGATGATTCCGATTTTCGCGCCATAAAAAAAGGATAGGTAGATGTCTTTCAATACCTGTTTGTTGTTCTGGAATGATTTGCTCACTCCCACCATTGAAAAGATAATTTTCTTGTCGTCTGCCATATTCTTTATATTAGTTAAGTTATCTATTCTTCATTCGTTTCATGAAATAGCCGTGCACCACTGCCTGATAAATCAACAGGCCTGCCAGCAGAATGAGCGATGCAGCGCGGAACTGTTGTCCAGAGCTGTCTTCTGTGTATTTTCCGAAGAACACGCCCAACATAACGCCCGACTCCCAAAGCAACTGATAGGTATGATAGCCCGTTCCGCGCTCACAGTGCAAAGGAAGACGTATCATCATCCGCAAGAACTGAAGCAGGGAGAAACCCATGCCCAATCCGGTCAGGAAACCGGCTCCCATCAGCATTTCTTTTTCGGTGGAACAGCCCAGCAGCCATACTGCCACGCACATCAATACCAGTCCGACACCATTCAGCAGGCGGCCGTTCACTTGCTTGCGAACCACGCGGTCCAGCAGCAGGAAGACGATAAATCCGGCTATGATACAAATGTAGAAAAAAGTATCGAAAATCGAGCTGAACAGCACCCCTAAAATAAAGGGAACCACCATCATGTTCAGCCCCGGAATCAAGGTACGGAAAAGCAGAAAACGGTCGAACGACAGCAACGGAAGGTCCAACGGAGCACGGAAACAGACTTCCACCATGGAAACCAGTACGACCGGAAGGGCACAAAGTCCCACAAAAAGATAAATCTGCTGCTGGAAAGAAAGATACCAGCCTGCATTATATCCCAACAGGATGCCGCACAGCATACCGAGTACCCCCGACCAGGTGAAAACCACACTGGCCTTGTTTCTGTACTGGCTGGGAGTTACATCGATGACCAGGGTACTTCCCATTGCCATCAGTACCACCCCAAACAAGGCTCCCTGAAGCACACGCAAAAGGAAAATCATCCCCCACTCTCCGGCGTATGGATACAACAATCCCAAAAGCGCCAGCAGCAGAAGGCTGCGCGTACACACATTCTTACGCTTAAACGTATCGACCAGATAATTATTGAAAGCTCCCAAAAGAAAGAGAGAAGCTCCAAAGATGGCTATGGCCCCTCCGGCCTGAAACCCCGTATACCCTCCTTCTGACACCATCCAGTGATGAAGTGCGGGAAACAGCATATACACTGCCGTATACAGGAAAAAATTAGCGATAAGCAAAAGATTAAAATTCTTGTTCCACATTTTTTCTACATCTGATAGAAAACACAGATGCACAGACTGCGACTTTTAAATTGTCCGGAAGAACCGGACTTTGCAGTCCATGCATCTGCGGCTTATAAGTGATAATCTTAGTATTGTTCTGACTCGTTAGGGAAGTCACAAGCTTTCACGTCGGCTACATAATGTCCGATAGCATCGGTCATCACGGTATTCAGGTCGGCATAGCGACGAAGGAAACGCGGGCTGAATCCTTTGGTCATACCCAGCATGTCAGTCACTACCAATACCTGTCCGTCTACTCCTCCACCGGCTCCGATTCCAATAACCGGAATAGTCAGCTCCTGAGCCACACGGGTTGCCAGTGCTGCCGGAATTTTCTCCAGTACCAGAGCAAAGCATCCAGCTTCTTCCAACAGACGCGCATCCTTAATCAGCTTTTCAGCTTCTGCGTCTTCTTTGGCGCGTACACCGTAAGTTCCGTATTTATTGATAGACTGAGGCATCAGTCCCAGATGTCCCATCACGGGCATTCCGGCACCGATGATACGGCGAATCACGTCGATGACTTCTTCACCGCCTTCCAGCTTCAGGGCATCGGCATGTGTTTCTTTCATGATGCGGATAGCATTGCGTACCCCGTCAAACGGGTCTGCCTGATAAGAACCGAATGGCATATCCACCACTACCAATGCACGCTTCACACCGCGCATCACTGACTTTCCGTGATAAATCATCTGCTCCACGGTAATAGGCAAGGTCGTCACGTTACCCGCCATCACATTCGAAGCTGAATCACCTACCAGAATCACATCCACACCTGCGCCGTCTACAATCTGCGCCATTGTATAATCATAAGAGGTCAACATGGAAATCTTTTCACCTCTCTGTTTCATCTCAATCAAACGGTGAGTCGTTACCTTACGAGTATCACCAGAAAGATATCCTGCCATAGTTTTCTTCTGAATTAGTAAAATTTCCGCAAAAATAGCCGATTTTTCCGAATCAGACAAGCCTTACAGCAAGTTCATCATTTCTTCATACGTAAAACAGGTGAAATCCGGAATCACCCGGGCGCACTGATTTTGAATGGCTTCCGCCGGATTGGTGGTGCTCAGTCCCACTACAGGCATGCCTGCTGCGTTTCCCGCCTGAATGCCATGGAACGAATCTTCAAACACGACGCAATTTGCCGGGAGAGTTTCGAAAACTTTGGCTCCAAGCAAAAAACAATCGGGGTCCGGCTTGGATTTCTGAAACATCTCGGCTGTGAGTATCCGGTCCACCATGTCCTTCAATTCAGGATGTGCCGCATACACATTGGCCATTTTCTTCTCGTTCGAGCTGGTCACTATGGCTATTTTCACTCCATGAGCACGAAGACTCTGCATGAACTCTGCCACTCCCGGCACATATTCATAGCGCATCTCTGTCTCGAAACAGTTCAGGCCTTCTGTAATTTCAGCCTGTTCATGCTCCATTCCCTGAAAATAACGGTCGTAAATCTGCCGCAGCGTCTGTCCCTTGATGATTTTTCCGAATTCCTCGTATTCCGGATGGTATTTCTTTCCCACCTCATTCCAAAAGATGCTGTACTGTGACTCAGTGTCCATCACTACTCCGTCAAAATCAAAAAGTGCTGCTACGCATTTAGTTTTGTCCATTGGTATGTTTAGTTTGATTTAACGGTGCAAAGTTCTAAAATATTGCTTCATATTCCTAACTTTGGAAATTAAAATAAACAAACGTACATGAAAGAAAACAATCCGCACATATTGGGTGAAGCCCCTATCGGGAAACTGCTGGTGGAATATTCCATTCCTGCCATTATCGGAATGACACTGACTTCCTTGTATAACATCATCGACAGTATTTTCATCGGTCATGGTGTGGGAGCCCTGGCCATCTCCGGTCTGGCCATTACCTTTCCGCTGATGAACCTGCTGGTAGCCTTCTGTACACTGGTGGGCGTAGGAGGTGCCACACTTTCTTCCATCCGACTGGGACAGAAGGATAAAAAGGGGGCAGAAGACATTCTCGGCAACGTAGCCATTCTTTGTGTCATTAATGCCATCTTCTACGGCGGACTGGCATTTATCTTTCTGGAACCGATTCTCTTTTTCTTCGGAGCCAGCGAAGCTACCCTGCCGTATGCCCGCGATTTTATGCAGGTAATTTTGTTGGGCAGTCCGATTTCCTACGTGATGATCGGGCTTAACAACATCATGCGTGCCACCGGTTATCCGAAAAAAGCCATGCTTTCTTCCATGCTGACCGTAGGCTGCAACATTATTCTGGCTCCAATTTTTATTTTTGTACTGAACTGGGGAATCCGGGGAGCGGCACTTGCGACCATCTGCTCACAGTTCATCGGTATGCTGTGGGTATTGTATCACTTCTACAGCCCGAAGACTTATATCCGCTTCCAGCGTCACAGCATGCGGTTGAAACAACACATCATAGCCAATATTTTTGCCATCGGCATGTCGCCCTTCGTCATGAATGTGTGTGCCTGCTGCATCGTGATTTTCATCAACAACCGTCTGCTCAACTATGGAGGTGACATGGCCATCGGTGCATTCGGCATCCTCAACCGTATCCAGATGCTCTTTGTCATGATTGTGATGGGCATCACCATGGGCATGCAGCCCATTTCGGGATATAATTACGGCGCACAGCATTTTGACCGCGTAAAAAGAACCTTGAAACTGGGAATCACGGCAGGATGCATCATCACCACACTGGGATTTACAGTCGGCGAACTGTTTCCCGGCGTATTTGTCGGCATGTTCACCGACAACCATGAACTGACGGAAGAAGCCACGCTCGCCCTGCAAATCGGTATCCTTGCTTTCCCGATAGTAGGCCCGCAGATTGTCATCACCCAGTTCTTTCAGTCCATCGGAAAGGCCCGGATTTCCATCTTCCTGTCTCTTTCCCGCCAGCTGCTCTTCCTTCTTCCGGGACTGGCTTTTCTCCCACCCTTCTATGGCGTGGAAGGTGTATGGTTCAGCATGCCGTTATCCGATGCCTTGGCCTTTGCCGTGGCAGCTTTGATGCTGGCATACCACTATAAGAAAAAGATGTCAGGCACCGATTTACGGACAGCTTAAAAGCTTTCCGAGAAAAGAAGAGCCAGATTCAGCACAGATACAATCACTGCCATGGTGTAAAGCACAAAACTGCTCCACCGGGAGTTGGCATATTGCCCCATGACCCGTTTTGAAGAGGTCAAACCTACCTGTAAGAAAATGGTAAACGGAAGCTGAATGCTCAGTATCATTTGTGAGATAATCAATCCCTGGAAAGGATTCTCGATGAACAAAATGATAACCAGTGCAATTCCCAATGAAAGCAGAATTCCTACACGAGAGTGCACATCCTTTACATGATAGGATTCACCAAACATGCCGGCAAAAATGGAACCGGCGGCCATCCCGCTTGTCACAGTGGAAGAGATACCTGCCATCAGCAAAGCAAGGGCAAAGATGGTAGCAGCCTGATTGCCCAACAAAGGCTCCAACAAACTCTTGGCCTGCTGCAACTCTTCCACTCCGATATGATTAGCAAAAAAGGTAGCTGCAGCCAGCAGAATCATCGCACTGTTGATGGCCCATCCTACTCCCATAGAGAACAGGGTGTCATAGAATTCATATTTTAATAACTTACGGATAGAAGCATCGTCCTTCTTATTGTATTCCCGGCTCTGTACCACTTCCGAGTGCAAGAACAGGTTATGAGGCATCACCACGGCTCCCAACACACTCATTATCACCAACAGACTTCCCTCGGGAATGGAAGGTGTCACCCATAAACGGGCAGCCAAAGGCCAGTCAATGTCAACCAAGAAAAGTTCATAAAGGAATGACAGTCCTATCACCGACACAAATGCAATAATAGAGCGTTCAATCCGCTTGTACGAATTGGTAAACAGCATAATTGTGACAAAGAAAGCGGTGAGAAGGGAACCCCAGATAATAGGAATATCAAATAACATTTCCAAGGCAATGGCTCCTCCCAAAATCTCAGCCAGAGAAGTGGAGATAGACGCCAATACGGCTGTTCCCAAAATAGGACGTGACACCCATTTCGGCGTATATTTAGTGGCAGCTTCACTCAAGCACAGTCCGGTAACAATTCCCAAATGAGCCACATTATGCTGCAACACGATGAGCATAATAGTAGACAAGGTTATCACCCACAACAAGGAGTAGCCGAAGTCTGCCCCTGCCGCAAAATTAGAAGCCCAGTTGCCCGGATCTATAAAACCAACGGTCACAAGCAAACCGGGACCAATATATTTAAAGAAATCCAGTCCACCAAGATAACGCTGGTGGTCCTTACGTCGTAATTCTTTGATGAAATTCCACATACCTATAAAGCTGTTTTAATAAATAAAAACACACTTAGCCGATAGAATGTTCACACAAAGAGTAAAGAAATTTGTAATTAGTTCAATTTTAAATCTGCCCAACCTGCGGCACGATACCATGAGATAGACTGCTCGTAGTAATCATTCCAATTATTCCAAGAAATATTATCAGGCACGTAATCATTAACCTCCTTCGGAATATACATACCGATTCCACAAAAACGGGTACCATCAATAGTCAACCCCTCAAAGTCATAATCTACGCCAGACAAACAATCTTTAGCTATCACCGCCTGGTTCAATGCGCTTTGCACAGAAGCAATAGCCTCATTCAAATCAGTAGTCTTTACTACCCCACTTTTCCTTCCTAACTCCCGAAAGAAATCAAGTACATCGTAGGAAAAATATTTATAGCTGTTCACTCCATACTGCTGTACGTTCTGCATGGACACAGAAGAAAGCGCATCCTGCCACTCTAAGAGTTTTGCTTTTACCGCACTGGCCAGATTTTCCATTTGGCTACAGTCCATCACTGCACATGTACCCCAGGCATTGTTTATTTTATTGAAAGAAATAAATTCATGGCACACAGCAGAATAATCTATATTCTCAGAATACAGATAAGAGAATATCTGCTTATAAGGAAATCCTAAGGCCGGAGTTTCCATTACGGAAGCAATACAATGTGAAGTGATCTCTTTCAATTCATAGCCCACTTCTGCTGTACCCATCATGCAGGCATCAAACAAGACGAAATCAAGTTTCTCCGAAAAACTATTTTTCAACACATCCGCCAGATCCGGAATATTTATATTGTAACCATCATCATCGCCAAAGGCTTTTGACTGCACAGAATTACCCTTCATCCACCCTGAAGCATGCGAACCTAAAATAAGACCATAACTGTCAGAAGGAGCAATCTTCTGCATGTCCTTAAGAACTTCTTCCATGACAACCGGATCAGTAGCTACTATCTGGCTGTTCATCGTATATTCTTTCTTCTGTGCTACCTGGCATACAGACTCAAACGTCAGATCCGTCCCTGTCAGGGCTGGAAGGTTATTGATATTGCCACGCCCATCCGTATCAAAACATAGCAACGTGGGTACATCCAAATAACTGCTATATTCCTGCGGACGATAAAATACCAATAACGTACAGGAATCTTTTATTTCAGCCAATGCCATGTACATATCCACCACATTGTCTTGTAGATTCCCCTCCAAAGATTTAGGACTGTTCGAAACCAGATAAGCCAGCACCGTACGCCCGGAGCGTTTCGCAGGCTGTTGTTCCGGAATTTCATTGGAACAGGCGGCCAGTACGATCACCAACAGGGTGTAAAGCCATTTCTTCATCTGCATTATTCAAAATCAGGCTTTTCAAACTTAAATTCCGCATTCACATCCTGAAGGAACAATGAACCACCCTTGGTATATTTCTCCTTCAATTTCTTCAGTTCCTTCTGCACGTTTTTCTTTTTACGGCTGAAAAACATGAAGCAAGTACGGTTCTTTCCATTCTGTTTCTGTTCCAGATAGTCCTTCAACTGGATGCTGTACAATGCACGGCCCACTAACATTCCTTTATCATCTACAGCAGCACTGTCCAGATACTGCACGTCTGTGAAATACACTAATGAGTCAGTAAATGAAGCAGACACACCAGCCAGATACACTCCATATTTGTTCTTATCTTTCGGCTGCTTGCTGAATGCAGAGGCAGCAAATACCATCATTAACAGAAAACAGAAAAACTTTGTATAACGCATAATTCATCAATTTATTGGGGGCAAAAGTACACAATTATGCGTAAAAACCGAAAGAAGACATATAAATTAACAAAGAAAAAGCCTTTCTACATACAAAAAGAGATGTATCAAGGTCTGAGCTAACCTTCATACATCTCTTCTGTTTTTTGGAAATCAATCTCTACCTTATCCCAAATAAGATTTGAGCAGCTTACTACGAGAATTTTGTCTTAATCTTCTAATTGCCTTTTCCTTAATCTGACGAACACGCTCACGTGTGAGCCCAAACTTGTCGCCGATTTCTTCCAACGTCATTTCCTGCGTGTTAATACCGAAAAACATCTGGATAATATCCTTTTCTCTTTCGGTTAGCGTAGAAAGTGCTCTGTCAATTTCCCTCGAAAGTGATTCATTTACCAAGGAGCGATCGGCCATAGGAGAATCATCGTTCACCAACACGTCCAGCAGACTGTTGTCCTCTCCTTCCACAAAAGGAGCATCCACTGAAATGTGACGACCGGAAACCTTCAGCGTATCCGAAATCTTGTCTACCGGGATTTCCAGCTCATCGGCCAGCTCTTCCGGTGAAGGACGACGCTCGTTTTCCTGCTCAAACTTGGAAAACGCCTTGCTGATTTTATTCAGTGAGCCTACCTGGTTCAACGGCAAACGCACAATACGCGACTGTTCAGCCAGTGCCTGAAGAATAGACTGACGAATCCACCAAACGGCGTAACTGATAAACTTGAATCCACGAGTTTCATCAAATTTCTCAGCAGCTTTAATCAAGCCCAGGTTACCTTCGTTAATCAAGTCAGGCAAGCTCAATCCCTGGTTCTGATACTGTTTGGCCACAGACACCACAAATCGCAAATTAGCACGCGTAAGCTTCTCCAAAGCAATACGGTCACCCTTACGGATACGTTGAGCGAGTTCTACCTCCTCTTCTACAGTAATCAAATCTTCACGACCGATTTCCTGCAAATACTTATCCAAAGAAGCACTCTCTCGGTTAGTGATACTTTTAGTAATCTTTAACTGTCTCATTCTATATAAAATGATTTGGGTACAAAAGTACAAAATTAATTTTATTTAGGTGGCAGATTTGCAAAGAAAGAATCTATAATTTTCTTAAACAGACGGACCTGCTCTCTTTTTGTCAACCGCCATTCTTAAAATGACAACAGACAAAACAAGTCAATTGTTCATCTCCCACCCATATTATCGGAAAAAGAAAAAAACATCAAAAAGGCGTTTCCGAAAAATCGGAACGCCTTTTCTTTCCAAATCTTTTTACCTTACAGTAATATCTTTTATTCAGCTTGCGACAAGTCTACCGCATAGTTGGCACGTCTTCCTGAAGGATAAACTCCCGTCATGAACAGTACCTGATCGGGTGACTGAGAAGCTGCTTTCATTACATTTTCCAAATCTTGCACGGTGCGCAACTGCTTGCCGTTGGCTTTCAGAATAATGAAACCTTTGCGGATGCCGCTGTCTTTCATTCTTCCGTTATCAATACCTGTCACTTCAACTCCATAACCCAAGTTCAACTGCTTTTTCAGTTCATTAGGTACGGCACGGAAGGCTGCTCCCAGAAGTTCCATATCTGCCTGTTTTACCACTTTGGTTGTTCCCTGAGAGTTTTTCAACGTGATGGTAAAGGTCTTTTCCTTCTTGTCACGCAATACGGTGATCTTCACTTTGTCACCCGGACGATACTTAGCCAATGTTCCCTGAAGGTCGGCCATGGTCTTCACGGTCTTGTCATTCAACTTCAGGATGACATCGTTCTTCTGCAAGAATCCATCAGCAGAACCACCTTCGGTTACTTCTACTACCTGTACACCTTCGGTAGCTCCCAGTTCCTTCTGTTCTTTTCTGATTTCATCCGGATAAACTTCGTTACCCATGTCACGACCGGCGATGCCCAGCAAAGCACGCTGTACGGTACCATATTGTTTCAAGTCGGTTACCACCTTTGTCATGATACTTACCGGAATAGCGAAACCGTATCCTGAATAAGCACCCGTTGGAGAATACAGCATGGCATTGATACCTACCAGTTCACCTTTCGCATTAACCAATGCACCACCACTGTTACCCTGATTAATAGCCGCATCGGTCTGGATGAAAGATTCTACCTGATTAGCTCCCAATCCACGAGACTTCGCACTTACCACACCGGCAGTCACTGTAGAACCCAAGTTAAACGGGTTACCTACTGCCAATACCCACTCACCTACCTTCAGGTTGTCAGAGTTACCTACCACGATAGCCGGGAAGTCATCTCCTTCAATCTTTACAAGTGCCAGGTCAGTAGTCGGGTCAGTACCGATGACACGACCTTTCATTTCGCGTCCGTCGTGCAACTTCACATTGATTTCATCCGCTCCGTCAATCACGTGGTTGTTCGTTACGATGTAACCATCCTTTGAGATGATGACACCCGAACCGAAACCTCTCTGTTCCGGAGTCTGTACTTGCTGCTGGCGTCCTCTACCGTCACCGAAGAAGAAGTCAAAAATATCCGGTTGTCCCTGAATAGTCTGTATTTTGCTGCGCTGGATAGACATGATATGTACGACGGAATTCAACGTACTCTCTGCCGCTTTAGTCAAGTCTACCGGCTGCATGCCGGAAGCATCGAACGCTGCGGTACGTAAAGGAGATGCCGTTTCAAAACTTTCATAAAAAGAAGTATTATCCTGATTTTTCTCCATCATGGCATACGCTGTAACCCCTGCCACTCCGGCACTCAAAGCAACGACTGCCACAGAACCAATCGCAAACTTAGTTGTTGTTTTCATACCTTCTATTGTTTTAAATGTTAATTTCGACGTTGTTTTAACTTTTCATTTGCTAAAGTAGAACAAAATCCATACGATTGTACTCTTACTCTATTCTTTTTTCCGTCTTTTAACAATGAAAACAAGGGCATTAACCGCAGTTAACTGGCATATCTGACAAATTTACATTCATTACCAGTGGAATAGTGACAACGCTGACAATTCGTCCGGCCCGTTCTGACAGTTCTCCGAAACACCCGAATCAAAAGAATCCTGACAATTATAGCACAAATTCCGTTTATTTGCGTACCTTTGCACGAAGAAAGCAGTCGGTCGGTCTGTCGCTGGTACATTATTATATAGTAAAAGAGGAAAGTCCGGGCAACGCAGAGCATCCTACTTCCTAACAGAAAGCTGTCCGTAAGGGTAGAGTAATGCAGAAGAAAATAACCGCCTCCACCCGGAGGTAAGGGTGAGAAGGTAGGGTAAGAGCCTACCAGCCGTATAGCGATATGCGGGCTGTGCATCTTAGGAGTTGTAAGGTCATGTAAACCGGCATTAACGAGGGTTGCTCGCCCCACGCCGGAGGGTGGACCGCTAGAGCCTGTCGGTGACGGCAGGAGTAGATAAATGACAGACTCCCCTGCTTGCAGGGTGACAGAACCCGGCTTATAGACCGGCTGCTTTCTTTTTCATTAAAACCAATCCACCATGAACGCACGACTCAAATCACTGATTCACTTTCTGGACGACGGTATCTGGCGCATCCGGGAAGAGGAAGTTTCTCACCTTCAATGGAAAGCATACACCTGTCTCAAGATTATTTACTTATCCATCAACCAGTTTATCAATGACCGCATTGTAGTGCGTGCATCAGCGCTGACTTACAGCACCCTGCTTTCCATCATCCCCATCCTGGCCTTGCTTTTCGCCATAGCCAGAGGATTCGGTTTTGATACCCTGATTGAATCACAGTTCCGCAGCGGGGTAACAGGCGCACAGGCTGAACTTGTCATCAGCTGGATTAATTCCTATCTGGAACATGCACAAAGCGGCATCTTTATCGGTGTAGGCCTCATCATGCTGTTGGGTACCGTCCTGCTGCTGATTGACAACATCGAACGCAGCTTTAATGCCATCTGGCAAGTAAAAAAACCCCGAAGTCTGTTCCGACAGATTACCGACTATTCTTCTTTGATTCTACTACTGCCGGTACTACTCGTAATCTCCAGCGGTCTGTCCATCTTCATGAGCACCTACGTCAAGGAACTGCAGAACTTCATGGTACTGGCTCCGATACTGAAATTTTTCGTCCGCCTTATCCCATACGCCCTTATCTGGGGTATGTTTATCGGACTTTACACCTTCATGCCCAACACGAAAGTCAAGTTAGCATATGCCTGGCTACCGGGCATTCTGGCCGGAAGCGCTTTTCAGGCCTTCCAGTATTTCTACATCAACAGCCAGATATGGGTTTCTAACTACAATGCCATTTATGGAAGCTTTGCCGCTATTCCTCTGTTCCTTTTGTGGACACAAATATCCTGGAGCATCTGCCTGTTTGGAGCCGAAATGAGCTACATCAGCCAGAACATATCCACCTTCAACTTCGGAAAGGAAACAGCCAATATCAGCCGACGTTTCCACGACTTTTTCTGTACCATCATTCTGAGCTCTATCTGCAAACGATTCGCCACCGGCGGCCGACCTTATACGGCAGAAGCACTGAGCAAAGAACACAAGATTCCAATCCGTCTGACAAAAAGTATTCTGTATGAGTTGCAAGATATGCGACTGATTTATGAGGCTGGTGCCGGCGGAGAAGAAAAATCCCGCGATCCTCAATACCTCCCTGGAATCGACATCCACCAGTTAAGTGTAGGCACCCTCCTCAGCCAGCTGGATACCAACGGAGCGGAGGATTTCAAAATTGACCCGGGACATTATTCTACAGCCTGGCAAACCCTGATACAGGCCCGCAAAGAATTTACAGAAAAAAGCAGCGAGGTACTGCTCAAAGACCTATAAGAAAAACGCAAGGCGCAGCTTTCGGAAATCGTTCCAGAAAGCTGCGCCTTGAAGTTATATAACTGAAAATATCACTCTGTAAGCTGCATCATGCGGCTCAGGTACTTACCGATAATATCGAATTCGATATTTACCACACTGCCTACCTTGATTGTATGGAAATTGGTATGCTCGTAAGTATAAGGAATAATCGCTACCTGGAACGTATCCGATGTAGGATTGCAGACTGTCAGGCTGACACCGTTCACCGTGACAGAACCTTTGTCTACCGTGAAGTATCCGCGTTTTGCCATCTCCTTGTCGAAGTTATACTTAAAGGTGAAATACCAGCTTCCCTGCGCATCATCAACCGCCGTACAGACTGCAGTCTGGTCCACATGTCCCTGCACGATATGGCCGTCCAGTCGTCCGTTCATCATCATGCTGCGTTCCACATTCACCTTGTCGCCTACAGCCAGCAAACCGATATTGGAGCGTTCAATAGTTTCCTTCATGGCCGTTACCGTATAAGTACCGTCCTGAATGCTGACTACCGTCAGACATACTCCGTTATGTGATACACTCTGGTCAATCTTCAGCTCATCCACAAACGAACATTTCAATGTCAGGTGCAGGTTTTCCTGATCCTTTACCACCTTCACGACTTCTGCATATTCCTCTACTATTCCAGAAAACATAATCTTATGGTTTTAAAAATATAAACTGTGTCATTTCTTTTTCGACTCGGGAATCGGGCTGCTCCATACGGTTTCTCCGCCGGAAGATACGACCGAAATCACTCCACCTGCGTAATCTTCAATGTAGCTGTTGCCTTTCACCAACATGTCTTCCGCCATGTGAATGGCCTTTTCAGGAGTCTTGATAGAAAACCCCTTATTGTCGCTCGAACTGCCGTCCGAGAAATAAATATCATACGTTGTCATGCTTCTTCATTTTCTTAATTGCAGGCGCAAATATATCAAATTCCTCATAATACCCGCAACAGATATACAAAAAATTTCCTGCAAGAAAAATGCATAAAAAAAGAGAAAACAACCTGCGTTGCTTTCTCCTGCGAGCGGAAAACGAGACTCGAACTCGCGACCCTAACCTTGGCAAGGTTATGCTCTA
>OLNS01000227.1_pt1 | contig 52996 bp, 66 predicted proteins | sample 1673031 | NCBI WGS metagenome assembly OLNS01 (sample SAMEA3136748, study PRJEB25190) | human gut metagenome | biome: human gut; feature: human-associated habitat; material: faeces | place: Austria | collected 2013
GTAATTGTAAATTCTATTCTGTTATTTAAGTCAGAATTTAGTTGTGTTGTTGAGTTTTCTATTTATCGTTACCATAGCTATTTAACATGGCGATCTGTTTTTTATAATATTTTTTTGCATAAAAATAAAATCTCCTTCCCTTTTAAGCAGATTTAATAGTTTATATATTAGATTTGTTATTATTCTTTAAGCTGCATAACGAATATATTCATACTCGATCATATCGTCTGAAGCATCATAATATGTACCGGCAGTCATATTAATGTCTGCATGACCTAACAATATCGCAACATTCTGAATCGGCATGCCTCGCTTAATTAATTGTGTGCATAACGTCCGTCGGAACTTATGCGGATGTGCATATACATTACATGATCTTCCTAAATCTCTTACAATTCGCTCGATTCCGTCTTTCCTCAGGCGATCGTATGGATACCTCTTAGATACAAAAAGTGAAATATTATTATCTTGTCTGGTTTCTAAATATCTATTCAGATAAATCATTGCCTGATCAGAGATAAATACTGTCCTTTCTTTATCTCCCTTACCAATGATCCGCACTTTCTTTCGAGTAAAATCTATGTCATTTAGATTTATGTTGCTTAGTTCTGAAACACGACAACCTGTGCAGGCTAACATCTCTATCAATGCTCGATCACGAATATCCGTACATGCTATACGCATACGTTCCAGCTCATCGGAAGTAAACGCTTTCTTCTTTTTCTTCGTTACTTTGATTTTCTTAACTTTCCGAGTCGGATCTTTGTCAATGTATTCTTCGTCAGCCAACCAGCTAAAAAATGAAGATATCGATGATCGCTTATTATTTAAGGACAAATTCGATATTCCTCTACTTCTCTTATACGCATATAAAAAACTTCGGATATCCGTTGCATCTATGTCTTTTGCCTCTTTTCCAGCGAAATAATCTGCGAACTGTGTTAGATGTAAATTATATTGCGATATCGTCCGACTGGACTTATTTTCTACAATCAGCGTCGCAAGGAACGTATCTTTTAGCTTCCTTAAACTGTCATTGTATTCCGTCAATTCCGTCGATTCTTTCTTAATCTGTACATCTCGGAACTCTTCTACCAACACATTTTCAAGATAATCTAGCTCTTTTTTCTTGATCCTATTGCCCATTTTTATTAGCACATTACTTATAATTCTGTCACGCATAATACTTTCTCCTTTGTGTGTTTGTTATACGTGAATTATATTCCATTACGCTGCGGAGTGTATCCATAACTCCGCAGCTAAATTCTGACTTAAATAACAGAATAGAATTTACAATTACTAGCATAGATTCAAAATATGCATTCACCGGAAACAGTTATAAACATAATGGAAAAGTATATATAAATGGATATTTCCATTGCAATTCTCCTAGTGTTGGGATTACAACTTGTTTTTTTGTTCCAGAAGGTTTTAGACCTAAAATAAAATGCGGATCGGCTTGCTATACCGATGATGATGTTAATTTTAATAATATTGGTGCTGTTAAAATTGACACAAATGGTGATATAACAATATATTTTCCTACAGTGTACTCAACATGTGTATATACCTCCATAGTATATGATATAGATTAATTTAATTTACGATAAATCATAAAATTAATCCTAACAACACCGTTTGTATCACTGGATAATCCTATGTTTATATTTAAATTTGTATTATCCCATTGTAAAGCAGCACCTGTTACCAGACCTTGATACGCATTCCAATCACCGTTGCAAGCTGCTATATATAACTTTTCGTTATTTATGTCTGATATTTGCATGCCTAATGCTTTTGCAATTTCAGACTGACATCTTTGCCAGTAAATCATTTTGTTGTTTGTTCCAGAAAATACTTTTGATAAAAATGCTCTTTCAGAATTTAGCTGCGTAATAGCATCCTGTGCATTCGTCATGTCAGTCTGATTTGCTGGCGTATAACCAAGGGCTGTCGTTACATTACCTTTGGTTAATTCTCCACGGATTGTAGCACTGCTTTTATTCTCCACATTGCCTAATCCAACTTGGCTTTTAGTAACTCCGTGAGGATTACTTTTATTCGCAAGATGATTAATCAGAGTTGTAATTGCAAGTTTAATCTTTGCAAATGCAATAGATATTTTCTCGCCACTTGATAAAGTCACAAGAGTTGTTGTATCTGAATATGTCGGTGTCTGATCATTTGTCGCTACGTTCGGAACGTTCCCTAAGCCTACTTGCGACTTAGTAACACTATGAGGGTTGCTCTTGTTTCCTGTATGCGTATTTAACGCTTTCTGCATAGTTTCAAATGTAACGTACCCTTCTGGATCAACCGTTGCTGTCATTTTTACATCATTATTAAGCTTGATGTAAAAATTATGTACTAACGACCATGACGGCATAGCCGATTCTGCCGGAACTTCTTTCCCTGTTATACTTTGAGAAATCGCAAACAACACTTCACTTCCGGTTGATCCTTTTGCATAAATTCCAAGCTGTGTCATGCTGTATCCGGCAGATAAACCAGCGTTTGAAAACAATACTCCTATCTTGATTGTTTCGTTTGTTTTTGTCACGCCCTGTACTGTTCCAGACTGCTTAATTGATGATACCGCCGTCTGACTTTTCAAAGCACTAACGTCAACTTTACCAGCACCAGACTTGATCGCTGTTACTGTTATTGTTCCTCCGCTTAAGGCATTCTTTAATAATTCAATACCTGCATTTGTAATTACTGTATTTTCCCACATGATTTTATACCTCACTAACGATCGAAGAAGAATATTCACAAGATCCTGAAACAATCGCATAATTCAATGCCGTCTCTGATTCTATAACGTCTGAAACACGAATATCGCACAATAAATGTGCTGGTTTCAATTCGTCAATTCTTCTTACTACTTCATCATAATTATTTACTTCGCCATAAAGATTGACTTGAAATGTATTTTTTGCTGTATTTTCTATGAGCTTTGTTTCTACACCGCTCAAAGCTTCTATGATCTTTTCAAACCTTTTAGGATTCAAAGGCCTTTTTATCCTCATTTGCAAAATCTGTGTTCTTCTCTGCTCAATCGTCTGATCTGGAAGCGGCGTTATTCCGTATTCTTTTTCCCAAATAGGGAGCCCCCATGTAGCACGATCAACAAATATCTGATCAAATATATCTTCACATATTGTTTTTACGTCATCTATCTCAAGTCCGATCACTTGGAACAGCCAAAGTCCGATTCTTGATTTCCCATAAATCGGCGATACATAGTCAATCATTTGTTTTGCACTTTCACTCGTCAGGATTTGCTCCATAAGGTCTGTTTTATACCACATAGTATCATCCCTCCGTTATTGTTACTATTCCTAAAACCGGCATTTGTCCAGATTCAAGGTCTACATTTTTTGACACTCCATTGATTTGTACACTGTCATAATCATAGATACCTGATACAGATCCAAGGATACTGTTGATCGCTGATATTCTAACCGCACTATCATTCGATGAAACATTTAACAAATATGACTGAAGTGCAGCTTTCAAATCATTCTGCACATCGCCAATTTCTGCTTCTCTCAAATAAACCACAGCTGATATGTTAACTACTACTGTTTCAGGAGCCGTTATCTCTAATACAGCATTGGGCGGTGCTAAACGATCTGATTCACTATCTGGACGCATAATATAATCATACACAGCATCTTGAATCTGCTTCGATGCTGGTACTCCGTTCTGATCCATTAAGATGATCTTGATTATTCCAGAGTCATCTTTTGCTGGTATCACAGTAACTGCACCAACACCGGGAACTGACAATGCCCATCGTTTATAGTCTGCCACATTTCCAACATAGGAAATGTCATGGCTTCGATCATACTCAACAATTCGTTCTCTTAAAGTATCATCGTCCTCTTCATCCAAACCGCCTGTAACAGCTTCCTCATTTGTAACAGAGATTATTTCATCGAGCAGTTCTCCTGTCTCATCTCCAGTATGTAATACGATCGTATTTACTCCAACATTGCTTGCAGATCCTCCTTCTGCTGCCTCAATTGGAATCTTTGCATTTCCAAGAGAATCGACCGTAACTTCCTCTGTTGTTACAAAATCTATCGTATTTCCTTCGTCATCTGCTTCTGTAGAAAAACCATATCCTAAAGGAATAACAAGACCGGCTTTTGCTGTAACAGTCACATATCCTGTTGCATTTACCGATTCTCTTCGTACAAGACCTCTTCCATCAGCGTGGTAATCCAATAGGTAAGATTCTTCACAGGTTACCGGCGAAAGACTTTTCAATACTTCCACAAGCACATATTCTTTTAGCTCTGCTATCTCAATCGCTGTCGGACGTGTAAAATCCCAAGGAAAACCGCCTTCGGATTTATCAATATCTTCTGGAAGATTGCTAAGCATCTTTTCATGGATTTCCTCTTCACTCGAATTATTCAAGAAATCTGGCAATTCTAGTTCTTCTGCTTCCAATGCCATTTTTAGACCACCTCACTTTCAAATTGTGTCTGTATTTCTATATCTCCATCAATACCCTGCACCTGTACTGTTACAAGACAATGTTCTGCTTCCCATTGAAACATAATATTCCCAACGTACAAAGTTCTTTCGGACGGATCAGCCATCAATGCTTCTTCGATTTCTCTTTGTAAAATGCTTTCTGCCTCTTCACGGCTATCCGCTTGCAAGGCACTTTCATAGTCAATCCCAATGTCGGTGGAATATCCTTCATGAGCGTATCTTTGTGTCATGATCGTTTTGTAACACCATTGCACCCACGCCTCGAACCCGGATGCCTCTTTTAATTTTCCATCGTGAAGCGTAACAAAGTCTCCAGTATCAAAATCAAAAAAGATGCTGGGTTTATAACCTGCATCTTCCTCTTCTTCTGTATTTTCTTCCTCAGTTCCTTCATTCTCTTCATCTTCAAAATATTCTTCTTCATTTTCATATTCCTCTGGGAAAAGATTATCCGGCATCTTCTTCATCTCCTTCCACTTTACCGATCACAACGATTTCCTCTGCATCTGTCCAGATCAGTAATACTCGATCGCCATCACTTACTTTTGCATCAGATAACATCAAAAAATCGTCATCAGGTTCTGCACTTTCTGGATAAGAGTCAGGAAGAATCCCTCCGTCTTTCATAGTTCCAAGTTCTGCAACAACATCCGCTGCACTTTGGTTTCCTTTAGAAATCTGTTCGATCGCACGAATAAAATTTTTTCTTCCATTTCTCTGCATAGAACTCTCCTTTAGTAAAAAACAACGTCCATCGTACCAGCCACACAGTCATGTGTAATACTTTTTACTGTTTTATTTCCTTTAAGTCCAGCGGTACCACATCCAACATAAACGGTGTCTCCACGTTTTATCTTCGGATTACTGATCGCCGTTACTATATATTCATACTTGACCTTTGCACTGCTCTTCAATTTCTTTTGTGCTTGTTTCTTTATTTTTGAAAGTTTCTCCTTCTTGTCTTTATCCATGACTTCTTGGATCGTACCAAACTTCGATGTATTCTTAGATACTGATGCAAGTTTAGGGATTGACTTTTTCTTAGCTTCTCCGTAGATCTTTATCTTTGTAACGATATCATCCATTGTCTCTTTTACCTCTATGGAGATTACATTCTTTCCTTCCTCAATCTTATAAATCGTTGTATTAGTATTGGCATACTTGACAATCACTGTAGTTCCTTCAATCGTAAAAATATATCGGCTGGAAAGTTTACTTTTCGCTTTGTTCAGCACATATACTATCATATCTCCAATGTTCTTTTGCACTGGTTTGATCCTTTTGTTTTTGATTGATCCGTAACTGTATTTCAGTTTCAACTTCCATGCCGTACAGATTCTTTTTACAATTTCCTTTGTGCTGAGACCTTTTTTATAATAAAAATAATCTTGGGATTTCATCATATAAATCAAGTAATCATAGGCTGTAAATGTTACCTTTTTTTCTGTATCGGTAACCCTGTCTCGATCCCAGATCACGCCTCGAAATACTTCAAAATCTCCATGTCCAACATTCGCATATATGTATAATCGATCTGATGGCTGAATCAATGTCGCAAGTGTTACACCATTTTTCGCAGCGTTCATTACTGTTAAGCTGACTTCCTTTGCCAGCGAATCAGGATCATCAGATATTGTCAAGTCCAGTATAACTTTCAGCTTGTATAGATCATATTCTTGCCCCGATGTTGTCTTTACAACCGCTTTATACAGTGGATTTCCTAAACTCGGCATATCTTCCTATCCTCCTATCATTTTTAACAGTGTTTTATAATCAGCGACACCGGTTACTGTCAATTTATGCTTTCGTTGGTAAGTTTTTATTGCTGATACTGTCTTAGATCCACAAGTACCATCCTGTTTGACTCCTACCATTTTCTGGACAAATTTTACGACTTGCCCTTTTCTTCCGGTCCGAATTGTGATTTTTTTCATGGCTGATTTCATCGAAGATGTCAGTTTTTTATCTACTTTCAGCTTCGAGTAGCCATCTTTATTCATTGCTTTCTTTAATTCCTCAACTTTGGAATTAGAAACCAATTTACTGCTTGGAACAGGAATCACAAGCACCTGTCCTTTATAGATCGTATATTTGCTGATCTTTTTCTTTGGATGTTTCTTACGTTCCTTTTTATTCCTAGAATCAATCAGTTTCTTATTTGCATTATAAATAACCTTGTATTTTTTACTGGACCCAAGATATTTTTTTGCAAGTTTCCGTAATGTTTGTCCTTTCTTTACTTTGACCTTTTTCTTTGTGGTTTTGGTACTTCTTTTCGTTGAGGAAACACTTATTTTTTCGTAGTCGATAAATCTTACCGTGTAGTAATAATCATTCAGGCTTTTGACCGTAGAATCGTATTCTGAAACACGCATATCAACATTGATCTTCGTTCCTGTAATACAGACATTTACCACTTTCCCATACTTAGCCCAGTATTTCATCAGTGCATCTAAGGTTGCTGGATCAGTCCACTTACGAACAAATTTCATGCCTTTTCTTGCTTCTCCGGGAAAAAAACATTCCCAGCTTAGTTCTGAAAGATTTTTACCATTCGGAACACTGACCTGACCTAATTTATAGATATCATATTCTGCAAACTTACCTTCGATTGATGATTCAATTTCTTCAGGAATGATCGGAATTTGTATCTTCTGATCATTCCCTTTTGAATTTTTTCCAGTAATATATATGTCCATTTACATTACCTCCGCTGTTCTGTTACTTGCCGTTGATCCGATTGCATCTGCGATCGCCTGCATAATAGCATCTGCGATCTCTCCTTTAGAGTTTTTGATAGCATCAACTATGCCGTCATTTCCAGATGCATTGACGCTGATCGTAATACCACCAACGTTGATCACTGGCTGACTGCTACCAGACGAAGCTTTTCCAGATCCGGATGATCCTCCAACAAGTCCACCTTTGGCATGCTTTGTAACGCCTAAAATCTGTCCTGCTTGATTCCAGAGAGATAATGCACGGCTTCTATGTCTAGAAAGTGGAATGACCATTTCGTTTCCTTCTTCTCCTAATTCAGAAACGATATGACCTCTGACCAGACTACCCTTCGCATTATGAAAGAACTTTCCATTTTTCGGTAAGGCTGTCTGTACTTTCGGTGCGGATGATGTCTTTTTGCTTGTTTTCTTTTTACCAGATTTTGAAGAACCGCTATTACTTAGATAACTTCCACTAGTAATACTTTTGATCGCACTTGCTTGTGCAGCGGTTGTACTTGCTGCGGATGCAATCGTTGAGGCTGCGGATGCTAAAGCACCTGCAAGTGATAATGCGGAACTTCCAGCACTTTGTAAGTTGCCACCAGCTGCAAGCGACATAGAACCCATCGTTCCCAGCATTCCTCCAGCTGTTGCGGACTTTCCACCTAAGCTGCTGACTTTTCCACCAGCTGCATTCGTAGCACCTGAAAAAATCTTTGTCGTCTTTGATCCAACATTCGTTTGTTTTGTGTTTTTCTTATTCTCCTCGTAAGCTTTCTGTACGGAACTTGCCAGTTCTTTGTATTTTGCTCCTTTTGGATTAACACTGCTAATACTGTCTTTACTGTATTTCCAATATTCCTGACTCTTTGCCGTCATAGAATTACTGTTTTTCAGTGCATTCTTTCGGCTGGATACAAACTTTCTAAGGGAGTCGCCGAACTTATTTCCTTTTGTGATTGCACCAATTCCACCAATTCCAGCACCAATAAATGCTCCCGGAACTGCTCCAACACCACCAAAGGCAGCTCCTATGGCTGCTCCGGCGGCTGCACCACCTCCAACCATTCCAAGTTTCGTGCCACCTCTATAGGCTTCCTTCTTCTTCATGGCTGAATCTTTTGAGGTCACTGCGTTATAAATATTACCAGCTGCACTTCCTATTCCAGCAATCCCTAAAGCTCCACCTAATAAAGATGCACCTCCAACGGCTGCTGCTCCACCAGCGGTCGCTGCACCTGATCCAAGTTTTACGCCTAGATTTCCAAGCCATGCTTTCCATCCAGTGGCAGCTACGGTTTCTCCATTTTTCAGCGTGACACCAGAACCGCCTAAACCAAACAAGCCACCCGGTGTCCTTGTCGGTCCAGATGGTGTTTTCGGTTCAGTTTGTTGCATTTTTCGCTTTACGCTTTCTGGTAACCAGATTTCTTTATTACCTGTCGGATTTGTTCCCGGTATTGTAGAATTTCCGTTTCCAATTCCTCCGTTCACATTTACAACTGCCGCGGATACATTGATTGTTCCAATAGAATCTCCCAAAGGATTTGTTTTTCCTCCACCTCCAGAACCGCCAGTGATCAGATCGTATAGACTTTTTCCACCTTTAAACAGCTTTAGCCCTCCAGATAATCCAAGAAATCCAGCTAAATAATCTGCGATACCAGCTTTATCTCCGCCTGGTAACAGATCCTTAAGAGATTCCTTGAACCAGTTTCCACTAGCTTTTGCAATATCTTTTCCAATCCCAGTAATCTTTTTAACGATCGCCGGTCTTCCTTTAGAATCCCACCACTTAGAAAACGGATTTGCAATCAGTTCATCCCAAGCAATACTAATCTTGCCACCGATTGAAGCATTTTGGAATTTTGGCATACTAATAAGATCGTCGATCTTATCTCCAGCCTTTTCAAGTCCCTTGAATACAGATGTACTTGCATACTCTCCAAGTTTTTCAAGTGATGTTCCAGCTTCTTTTAGTTTTGCATCGGATTTATCAAGATAGTCTGCAAATTCTCCTAAACCTTTCGTTGCTCCCTTCTGGAGACCTTTTCCCCATTTAGAAACAATGTTTATGTCGAACGTATCTTTAATATTTGACATTAATCCAGAAACCGTCGAATTAGATGTTTTGTCCATCATTCCATCAAATTCTTTCAGCCCATTAAGGATTGTCTTAACTGCTTTGTCTCCACTGATTTCGCCCTTTTGAGACATTTCTCTGATCTGGGCTATGGATTTACCCTCTGCATCAGCAAGATACTTCCATGCGTTTATACCGACATCTGTCAGCTGATTCATGTCCTCTGCGTTCAATCTTCCGTTTGTTTTCATCTGACCTAAAGCTCTGGATACTCGAGAGATACCCTCTTCTCCAGCTCCAAGTGCTGCGGATGCATTACCAATCTTCGTCAGGTCAGGAATAATGTCTTTATCAGAGAATCCATAAGCCAACATCCTTTGAGCATTTGATACTACGGCCGATGTGTCAAACGGAGTAACAGATGCAAATTTCTTCGCACTATCCATAAACTTCGTAGCTTTCTTTTTAGATTTCAGCATTGTTTCAAAGCCAATTTGATATGTCTGAAATTCGTCTGCTAATGATACTGGATCAGCTATCAATTTCTTTGCAGCAATTCCAGTCATAACTCCACCAGCCAAAGTTTTTAGTGAAAATATAGAATTCTTGATCTTAGATATAACACTTGGGATTTTTTTGATCTGACTTGTTACCTTGTCATTGATTTTTAGGACTGCTGAAAAAGTCTTTCTACCAAAACTCATACCAGCACTCATAGCTTTTTTGATCCCTGCTGTTGCAGTGTCTTTTAATCCAAGTTTTGGAGTCCAGGTCTTTTTACCGAGCCCGTCTCCCTTTTTACCAAACTTGTCAAGGACTGGACTTGCTTTATCTTCAAGTCCTAATTTTGGCTTTGCACGCTTCTTTCCAAGCTTGTCCATCTCTCGTGATGCTTTCTCTGCATTCTTCCCTGTTTGCTGTAGGCCAGAAGACGCATGGTCGGAATATTCCGATACAACATCGATCACAATTTCTTTGTTTGCCATTTATGCATCGCCTCCTTCCATAGCTGTTATAAGTGCTGCAAAGATAAAAGCCCTCTCTCCTTCTGGGAGATCAAGGGCTTTTGATGGCAACATTCCAGTCCGTAAATAATTTTCTGCGAGCAGAGAAGCTAACGGACTGGACTTAATTAGTTTTTTGCATAATCAATGACATTTGTACCACTGCCGGATAACTCTTCAATCTTGTCGCTGACTGCTTCAAGTTCTCCAGCTGTAAGAATTTCCTTAATGATCTCTGCCTGTGTCATAACCATGTGACCAGCTTTGTTCAGTCCTTCTTTTAATGCTGGATTATCCCAGAATTTTGTTCCATCACTTTCCGGAACTGTTGCAATGTAAATCTGCCATGCCATGTAATCTGCATTGCTTACGCTTTTCTCAATTAATGGAAGTGATGCTCCACCCGGATTCGGCATATAAGTTGTTGCTCTCTTTCTGCAATCAGTGATTTCATCAAAAGATAATGGACGAATATCGAATTTAAACAATTTCTGTCCGTTTCTTTGAATATTTAATGTCTGGCTTACCTCTGTCTTATACTCTGCTGCCTTTAACAGACCAGTGATAAGGTCCATTTCATTTTCTTCTGTTACATTGATATTTGTTTTCTTCTCTGCCATTTTCTTATCCTTTCTTTATGCTGCCAATGATTTAATACAATCTGGTACACTGTTAACAATAAACTGGCACTGTCTCTTGATGATTTCTCCCGGTTTTACTTCCAGAATGTTTGTATCTCCATCAGGAATACATTCATCTAACAGATATTTACTTTCGCCACCAGCAAGTGGTTCTGTAACACCGCCCTGTAAACTGAATGTAGGAATTTTCCCATTTTTAATCGCTTCCAGCATTGGTACGATCGTCAGATCATCTCTTACTACAGCTTCAGTGAACGATGCTGTAAATTTAACACTGTCTGGAACTCCATATGTCTGTACATCTCCTGCCGGATGGAAATCTACGTTTGAAAAATTCATTCCGATTGTAAACTCTTCCACGGATGCAAACCAGATGGAGACTCCATCCAGTGTAATAAAAAGCTTTCCGTCTTTTCCTGTCATAAGTTTTCTAGTATCAAAACCTTTTCCACTCATCTATATAACACCTCCTACTGTGCGATATACTGGAACTGATATGTTAAGTAGATCTTTTCCATGCTGTCAACGTCATCAATGCGGATAATAAAGTATGCATAATCCGCTGCATGTGGATTTTCTGTATCCTCATAAAATTCGTAGGTATCTAAGATCTTTCCTTCTCTGTTCATTTCAGCCAGTACTTTTTTAGCTTCCTGAATTACATTATCAACGCCTGCTGCATTGTTGCTGATCTTACCGATCAATGGTTCTAATGTACGATTGATACGGTCAAAAGCTTCATAACGGACAGCTGTACGTTTGATCTTCTTCCATCCTTCGTCATCGTCCTCATCCAGAACTGTATATGTGTTCACTCCTGAATCAAACCAGACCTGCCCTTCCTGTCCTTCTGACAAGAGAAGCAATCCAGATTTGATCGCATCGACATATTGTTCATTCGTCAACTGTTCAATACATGACTCCGCATCTGGAATCTCTGTATGTACAATTGATGTACTTGAATCTTTGCATCCGATCACACCTGCCTGAACTGCTGCCGCAAGGTATCCTTCCACCCTATCTCCGGCAGTATTATAATATCCGCTACCGCAGTAAATAAAATATGGTGCGTTATAGGATTTTGCATTCGTTTTTCTTGTAGCAAGTGACTTTCCTGCCGCTTCTCCAAGTACGCAAACACCCAATGCACCGTTTGAATGGATTCTTTCCATGTATGTCTTCGCTAATGCTTTAACATCTTCTTCGACTGTATCAAGCACCAGTACATTCCAAGCATAAGTTTCGAATGCATTAAACGCATTGCTGTAATCTTCTGTTGTGACTGCCGGTGCTGATCCACCAGCCAAAGCCTGCTGTGCAACCGTCTGCATGATCCCGGATGCTCCAGAAACAAGTTCTGCGGATAAATACTTGCTGTCTTTCATTGCTTCCACCAGATTTGCAGCCTCATTTACATCCGCACCAGCGATAAAGCTTACTTTCTCAACAAGTGTTGCCCCATTGTAAACGGAACACTCTTTTGTCGTTTCATCTCCTAATTTCTGTTTTACAGTTACGGAGAATTTCAAAGCGGTTGGATATTTTGTCTTTAATGTAACTGCATTTGTGGCTGTGGTTGTCTGTAAGGACAGGCTTCCTTCTTTACCACCAGTTCCAAGACGGTAAAGATATACCGTGTTAGCACCTGCATCAAACAGTTTTACCGCTGCATCGATCGTTCCACTCTCCATATAAAGTGAAAGAAGATCACTCTTTGATGTGATCTTCTGAATCTCTCCAACTGGACCAAAATCTGCATGAACCGGAATACAGAAAACTCCGTTCATTGCGGATGCTACACCATTATTTGTGATCTGCTCATGTCTGCGATAAACTCCAGCTCTTTCCTTTTTCTCGCCTTTTAAAAATAATCCGGACAAGTTCTTATACCTCCTTCTTCTTAAATGTATCTACAAGTTTCTTTGCTGTGCTCTGCGTTGCTTCTTTAACACCTGCCCTTGCAAATGCTGTTCGGATAATATCTTGTGATACTCCTAACACCTGTGGATTTTCTGCATATTCATCCACAGTATAAGTAACTTCTGGCACTGTTTTTGTTTCGTCTTTCTTTTCTGCCATTGTTTCCTCCTAACTTATCGTAATTGTCTTTAATTCATCGACTGTTTCAACATCTCGTAGCTTTCCGTACTGACCTCTTACCGTTACCTGTCCATCTTTTAATGGATCAAGTTTCGTGCTGTATGCCAGCTGATTTACAAAAAACGGCGATCCATCATTCATAACGAACCGCTCTCTTTCCTGTAAATCTTGCAGCAAGTTCATAACAAACTGATCAGCATTTACATCCGATCCGGAGATCACATGTACCTTGATGTTGTTTGTAAACCATGTACAAGCATATGTCGATGGGAACGTTCCTGGCTGCATAGAATCCAGTCTAGTATAAACAACCACTTCTTCATCATCCGGCTTCCAGATTTCGTCAAGTTCCGTGTTATTGATCACTGTCACGTTCCAGTTCTCATCAATGTGCTTTGCCAAAGAACCGACTGCATCCAGCGGAAGGTATGAATGTTTTGGAAAAGCATATGCATCGAATGTCAACACTGATCCACATACTTCTACATCCATTTGCCCTTCGATTGCTTCCTGAAATGATTCTGACTTTCTCCAGACAAGAGAAATCGTTGTATCTTCATCGGTCAAGAAAACTCCTTCAAACGCTTTTTTCAGGATCTTCTTCGCTTCAAGCAAGTTCTTATATCCTTGATTATTAAACAGATACGCTATTGCAATCTCCATCGTTCCAGAAACCTTACGCTCTGAATCATCTTTCAAATTCAGCCCATAGATGATACGCCCATACTGCGAACCATCCCACCTTGAATCAGAATCATCAGGTGCCTGATCCAAAAATATTGCTGGTCCATTTTTGAACGTAGCCAATCCGTTAATATTCAGGCTTTTTAAGTACTTGAAAATTATTTCTTTCATAGAGTTACCTCAAAATCTGAACCGAAGATCTTTACAATCTCCGGCTCTGCTTTCTTCTTAATTGGATCAATAAATGGTCGTTTTGCCATCTTTTTTGTGCCACCTTCCAGCCATTCAGCGTGTTTTGAATTACTTTTTATCCGGCTTGTAACTTGATCTCCTTCAATCAGAGTTTGATCATCCCAGTCCTGACGTAACTTTCCAGACTGTGGTGCTGGTGTTTCTCCCGGTGCGGATGATCTATTCGGAAGCCGTTTGTATTTCTTTCCAGAACCGCCTTTCGACAATACTTCGATCTCAATATTTCTAAGGGTGTTTGTTGCCATTGCACCCTTTCGCATCATCTCTCTTTTGATACTTTCATCAAGATTCTTTGCACATGCTTGAAATTCAGCTTCTACGCCCATCTGTATCACTTCTTTCTAATACATAATAGATGGAAAACTGCCCTGTTCCAGCTGGATCTTTTGTACCCTTCACGATAAACTTACGATCATGGCACGGATCATCGCCAAGCAGTAACACATCGTTCTTACTTAGCTTAACCACTGGATGGTAAGACACAATCGTATGACTGATCGGAGTCTGGTTTTGTTTCCAGATTTCCATTGTCTTCATATCTGCTTCGGCTAGTATACCGTCTATGATCGCATCAGGGGCTTCTTTTTCATCGCCCTTTACAACCATGCCATCGTCCATGACTTCTGTATCCTGCCAGTAAACACGGAAAGACTGCATATATTGATATGGTCTACCGATTGATGTCATTTTCAAAAGCGTCCACCTCCAGGATGATTCATCATTCCAACGTAAAAATACTCTCGTTTTTCTTTCTCATACGGCTTGATTCCAACACTGGAAGATGCAATTTCTTTTTTCAGATCATCATAAAGCTGTTTCCAGAAATTCATTCGATTACCAAAATTAAAAGAGACAGGACCAACACTATTGTCTACGTCCTGTCCGTATTTGAACATCATATGTTCTAGCAATTTCAGTTTTGCCATCTTAAAATTGTCTGGATACTGCTCTAATACAGCTGTGATCTCTTCATCGGAAAGTGCAGCTGACATTTCATCCTTTGATACATCAGTATCCGCCAATTCGAACCGCATCTTCATAACATCATTTGTATTGATCTCATCTGGAAAATAGTTATACGTCATTCTCCTCGCCACCTTCCGGCTGTTCTGCTGGTTCTTCGGTTTCTTCTATTGCCTGACTAATATCAATATCAGTGGAAAGATCAGCAAGTCTTGTTTCAACCGCTGCCTTAATTCCTTTTCTTGAATCAATCTCATGCAGCAATTCTAAGACCGGTACATCTTCCTCTGTCATGGTCGCAATCTCAATTTTTGCCTCATCCATTGTTTTCTGGATGGTTGCAAAGAACTGTGATAACTGCTGTGCGTTCATTACAAGCTCGTGCTTTGATTGTAATAACGGAATTGATAAAGTGTTAGGGTTAACACTTAAATTCTCTGTATTTGCTCCATTTACACTTGCTGCTTCTGCAATGTGTCCAGACTTCTTTAAGAAAAGAGAGCGTCGTTCATCTACGACACCCTCTGGAACAATTTCTCCGACCTTATACTGCCTACCGCAAAATTTGACTGGCTTTAATGCAACATAATTCATACTAAGCACCTCCTACTCAGCTACACATCCTGTTAAGAATGTTGCGAGATCATCGGAAGTCTTTTTCATATCTGTTGCCATAAGTCCTTCGATGAACTCTGTATGAGTTCCACCTTCTCCGTCAAATTGTGATGTAGCCATCCACTGTCCGTTTCCTAACATATCCCATGTATAAATGTATCCGGCGGATGGTTCTTCCAAAGATACTTCTTTTGGTGCATAAGTCATTAATGCACTGCTGTCGTCAAAGACAAACTTCATATCGGCTTTCTGACCGATCTCTGCTGCATTATATGTTGAATACAATACTTTAACCTCTTCAAAGCCGAGGACCGCTGCAATTACCTGTTCGTCTACAAGTGCTGGGTTTGGTGTTGATCCTGAACCAACAACTCGATCTAAGAACTGTGGATGATTCTTGATTGCTTTAAATGTCTTATATCCTAAGCATAATTTGTTTGGTAATCTACGTCCGTTTAAAAGCATTTCCTGTTTCATATCGTCAAACGCACCTACGATATCAGCATTGGCATCGTCGAAACGCACGAACTGTTTAGATGTTGAAGCTGTTGTTTCTCCTGTCTTAACATTTCCCCATGCATTAGCATTGAAAAACTTGTTTGCAAAGATCATATCAAGATGTAAATTCATCTGCTCCGAAATCTGTCTTACCTTTGCACGTCTTGGATCAATCGTTGCTGGTGCTCCTGTTCTCTGATAATCCAGAGATGTGATGTTATCTACACCGACAATAACCTGATCTACCTCGCATTTGTAAGTACCATCTGAGTAAGCAAATACAGCTGGATCTACTTTGCCGTATTTAGGCTTTCTTCTTACCTGATCTTTTGCAATCTCTTCTTTGTTGAAAATGTAGTAATTTCCTGTACTTGCCTGTACTGGAAGGATTGGAAAGATACTTGGTGCAACGTTCATTCCCGGTGCCTGAAAATAGCTCATTGCCATGTTAGTTAAGTAATAATTAGGTTTCCAGCCTTTCGCAATATCAACTGCGATTGCTGCTGCGTTATTATGTCCTGTGCTCATTTATTCTATTCCTCCTTTATTTACGCTTCGTATCCAGCATGGATGATCGCAACTCTTACGATATCTCCTTTTGCTGTTGCCGGTGCAAGTGCCATAGCTAAAATGTACTGCCCTGTGGTTGCCTTCTGACAAAATCCCTCTGCATCTACAGCAAGGAAATCTCCAGAATCAAACGCTGCACCAGCGGTCCACATGCCCTGATTTCTGATCTGAACAGTAATATCATCGCCTTTGGCTACTGTCTCATTTTCAAGGATCACAATTCCTGTTGCTTTCTTTCCAGCTTCAGGAAGTTTTGCTCCATCTTTTGTTAATAAGACTGCTGCAGCTGTTTTAAGATTTTCTCCAGCTGTAGCAACGATCACTGGGCTAGCATTGATCGGATTGTATTCATATGTTCTGTTTGCCATCTTCTCTGTACCTCCTTTCTTATTTATCGAACATTGCTCTTAATTCAGGATCATTCTGCATAACGATATCCTGTGCCTGTGCATCAGTAAGGTTTGGCATAGACTTTTTGATCTCTGCTACCTTTGCGTTCATCTTTGCAACACCTTCTGTATCGTCATTTCCTGTGTGAGCTCCACCAGATTTACCGATTTCCTCAAACAGACCTGATTTCTGAATTACCGCAAGGTTGTTATCCATGGATGCAATGAAGTTGTTATACGCTTCATCGGATGTTGCTTTCATGGATTTCAGAACTGGCACTAATTCCTCTGCTTTTGTTCCTAAGAGTTCATACTTCTTAGCAACTTCTTCTAAGGACTTCTGTTCTGCTTCCTCTGCTCTCTTCTGGATTGGTTCCATGATCTTCTCCATCATAGAAGTGAAGTTCTTTGTAACACCTTCCATTGCTTTATTCACTGCTTCCTGAACCTGTCCATCAATATCAGCTCTTTTTGCAGTATCCTCTTTTTTTGCATTTGCATCATCCTGTAATGCTTTTAATGCTTCTTTCTTTTCTTCCTCTGTCATATTTGAAATATCAAATGCCATTTCATTCTCCTTTTCTTTTTTTTCTTTGTTAATAGTTTCAGGATCGCAAGATTTCTCAATTACCTCTTGCATTTTTGCGATCTCAAAATCATCCGCAACAACAGTATCTTCTTTGTCTGTTACTGCACGTTCTAATTTGATCCAAGACTTGGATGCATCATCCGAAAATGCCTTAAACTGATCAATGCTCTGTGCGATTGCGGCCTGTTTATCCTCACACTCTTTATCGAGTAAGATTGACACAATCGACTGCTCCAGAGAGTTGCAGGCATTCCAGATCTGGTCCCTCACGTCGTAGATCTTCTTTTCATTCATTACATCATCAAATGATGTTGCTTCATCTTCCATGGACTTTCTGACATCTTCTGAATTTACTCCTAAGCTGTCACAAAACGCATTAAAGAATCGCTTGAAAAAGTTTCCCTTCGGTTCTTCTGCACCTCCTCTCTTTTTAATCAGGATATTTGCTTTCTGATCTGCTCCGATGTCTACTGCATCGATCTTTTTTACTTCCAGATCTTCCAGCTTTGTCTTTCCTTTTGTTTTCATGTTTCCTCCTTTCTAACGACACTTTTTCGAGTTTCAACACGATTATTCGAGTTTCAAAAACGCAAAGTGCATTTTCAAACACAAAAAATAGACCAATTTGCATTTTTGGTCTATTAATTGAACTATTTAGCTATTTTTTGAACTAAATTTTAGATTTAGCTTAATTTTTAACTAATTTAAGACTAAATTTCAGTTTTTCCTTTCAGATTTTACTTCTTCAATGATCTTCTGAATCTTTCTTTTATAGTTCTTGTTCCCTGTCAGCCTTATGTGGCTTTCCAAGGTCCTTAAATTTCTTGACGTTGGAACTCTTCTACGTTCCACGTTCTTCTTGATTGCGATCGCAACTCTTTTATTCCTACAATGCGTATGATGCAATTCAAAGCAATCAGGATTGTACACGATCCATTCATCCTGTCGGTGTGATTTCTTAATCTTAAGAATGCGATCATCTCCTAGTTAATTCCTTGCCACGCCTGTTGCAGCAAAAATCCTAACAGTTCCCAGATCTTGTTTTTGATACTTCCCATGCAAATATCTTTGCCGATCTTTTCATCGTAATTCTTTGGATCAACACACGAAGATGATTCTACAATATCAAACCCATTTCTAAGTACACAACGAACAACTGTTGTTGTCTCTCCCATCGTGATTGTCTCCGTAGATGCAATAAAATCATCGACCATTTCTGGTCCGATACTTACTCCAGATGGAAGATTTTTATTATCATCCACTTTCATATATGCTTTTTCAAAAACATCTTTCGGAGACCATGATTCGTACCCATCTGGATAGACAACCTTATACCCTGTGATCTCCTTTGTAACCGGGTTTCTCTCCGGTTCTGCCTGAATCAACTTAGCACCGATGTATTTATCCATTATTCTTCCTCCTCAACTTCAATACGCTTTGCTTTACCCTCAATACTGAACATCGTATAAGTTCCGTCCTTAATCTTTGCCCAGACCTCATCGTCTGTGATGTGGAAACCAACCCACCAGCCTTCAGGCAACGTACCTTCCTCTATACCGAGAGTTTTAATCTTTTCCTTAGTGAATATAATACTCTCGATTAAAACGCCTGCACCGCCTCGCTCGTGCATCTCTCCGGCTTCACGATAGAACTCTACATAGGTATATGCTGTCTGTTCTAGTTCTTCCGGATCAATTAAATCGTTCTGGCGGTCAATCAGCTGATTTCCATTCTCATCGACTGCAATCTTAGCCCATCCAAAGACGTACTGCTTTTCTTCGTCCTTCTTAGTAATATCTACTCGATTCAAGGACTTTCGTATACTGTCCTGTGTCTGTGCTGGGGATCGTATATAATCGTTAAAATATCTCATGCTTCCTCCTTCTTATACAGCCGATCAAAGTCATTCTTACGAACTACATTTAATCGACCGACTGAATCTTTTACAACGTAGTCTCCTATTCTTGCAACAAGTCTGCCGCCTTTATATCTCCGTGCATTAAAATAGACCGTGCATCCTATAACGGCTATTGCTCCGTCTTTCTGTACACGATCTATCATAATTTCTTCGGTATTCATTTTCTTTGTAAACCAGTCAGGGGCGATCATCTCAATATCAGGTGTGATCTGCACTGCCTGAACTGTCTGCTCTATTGCTTTGTACTTCATCATTCTTCTTTCTTTGCATATCGTCCAGTTCCATTTGCATAATGGATTCCGTCACAGATTTTCATAGTTACTTCTAACATCCCTAAAGGTTCAAACTGCCTACGAATATTTCTCGGAATTGTCTTATCCTTTAACCATTCATGCATGTCGTCCAGTAATTCAAACCATTCTTGTTCGTGTTCTGATACATCCATATCTTGTTTCATTAGCTGATCGAATCTTTCTTTTAATTCAAGATGTTTTTCCATTTTCTAAAGCCTCCATCCAGTGCGATACCTTCTGATAATCTTCAATATTTCCTGATAACATCATTTTATCATAGATCATATTATTCAGCCAGTCATACCTATCTGGTAACGGAACAGAAATAAGCTTCATTGCAAAATCATAATCATTTTTAAATAACCCAGCAACTTTATTTATATTTCTTAAAGCTTCTGTCATATGATCGTACTGTGATTCAAGAATTTGTATATTCTCTTTCTTGCTAATCTCCTGTGCTGCAAACTGTACCGAACCCTCTTCCATGTTCTCATACTGTTTATACATTTTATGATCATATTTTGTAACTGATCTAGCGTGTAACTGTTCATGTAACAAAATATGTGGGGCTGTTTCATGTCTGGTTATAATATCTCCGTTCCACTGGATACCATAAACACCAGAATCATCATCAACTACGACCTTTCCACTCCATGAGCTTTCAAGATCAAGATGTTTGTCTGCAATCTCTGACATTTTATTAGCATGAGTCTCTATTTCCTCTGTGCTGTACTCTCGCAGTTCATCTTCTTCTGTTTCATACGCTGCGGTCATAGATTTTGAATTGACATACATAACACAGCATTTACACCTCGGATGAAGCGGAGGAAGTAGCTTACCTGGGGCAAATTCTTCGTCCATTCCAACCACTTTTCCGTTTAGTTCTCTACATGTGCTGCATGTATTCTCACTATCCGTTGCGGACCATTTTTTGTCCTGTGGTGGCAATATACCCTGATCGACAAGATTCTTTGTATGCTGGTATCTGCCATACTCATAGGCAAATGCTCTTTCGGTCTGTGCAATCGTCTTAGCTCTTTCCCTTAACTTACGTTCTGCATACTTCGCTTGCTTATCCCTTGCCATCTGCTCAATCTTCTCTGGCTTTGTTCGTGGGTGTTTCTTCTCCAGCTCTGCCTTGATCGTCTCATAGTATTTTTTTACCGCCTGTGTTTGTGGCTTGGTTAATCCAATGCAAGGGCGTATGAATCGGGATAATTCATCATCGCTCATGTGTGATCTGATCCCCAGTTCGATCATCGACTGAATTGCATCTTTCTGTACTCTGGTACAGTTTGTTACTAACTCTGCTGTACGATTCTCCAACCAGTCAGAAACAGCCCAGTGATCGGCATCAAATTTATATCCAATATCAATGCCCTTGAGCTTATTCTCATTGGCTGCTGCTGCCTTCATGGCTTTGACCATTTCTGGAGCAATCTTTTCGGAAACCACCTTGGAATAGTCCTGTTGCCATGCTTCTACAGTCTCTTTGGAGATCGAGCCAGCTTGAATTGCTTCTCTGATCTCCTTAAAAGTCAAAACTGTTTGCTGATCCTTCCAGAAGCTAACCAACCACTTAACAAGTTGAGGACTGCTGTTCGCTAAGTACCTCTCCAACGCTTCTTTAACCTCGTTGGGTGTCTTGGGTACTCTCTTCTTAACCTTTCGGAATAGGAACATATAATCAGCTCCTTCCTAAACGTTTTTTGGCTTCTTGTACCTTTCCATCATCTTCGGCAACGTCTTGATTGTCCTCTGGATGTACATTATTTCCATTTCCCTGTGATCCAAGATCATTTGTCTGCTGATCTTCTCTATCAGGATCAATGAACCTTTCATCCTCAGATACCTTTGGTGGCAAATTACCAGCCTCTCGAACATATGTTTCCAGTTCGTCGTCTGGGATCAATACACCAGTGCCAACCATCGTCTGGATGTACTGTGCTAATTTGTTCATGTCGATCTTTTCAATATCTCCGTGAACCATCTTCGGGTAGTCTGTGATCCCCTTGAAATGTTCTCCGTTTAGATCAATCAATCTTGGGATCGCTTGGTTATTAAACGCTTCACAGATAATGTCAAGGTATGATCCAATAGCTATAGCAAATAACTCTGTCTTATCATCGGACAATGCAAATGATCCAGTGTGTTCATGCCCCAACAGAATAAAATCCGCAAGCGTTGTCATTGCTATGCGGCTATCATAACGATTTATAATCTCGTTCGTATCAATTTGTCTGCTTCCACCTGTGGAAACAAGCTCGAACTTAAATCCCGGTGGTAACACGATTCCAGCACTTTTGTCTTGTCGGACATTCTTTACCAAACTATAAGCCCATGCTAACAATCTTGCACCTTCGGGATCATCTGGATTATACAAGTCAACACCTTCTGGTGGTGTGACCATCGGTATACCAGCGAGATCTCTTTCAATCCCAATTCCCTCAAATTCCTGAATACCTTTCTTGAAGTACCAGGAACGATAAGCATTTCTCAGGATACTCCTTCCTTCTGGATTTCCTTTTCTGGATCTGGTTCTGAAATGGATTGCCTTTTCCAGTGGAATCGTATAAAGCCCAAAGTTTGGCGGTGGCATTTGGGTCATGCCGATAAGATTATCTTCATTGTCATACTCCCACTTATACAGAGAATCCTGTGATCGGATAGGAAGCTTTCTCCATCCGATTAAACCATCATCATATTTGCTGTTCGTCTTAGGATTTGCTGTCCGCCCTGATCTTCTCTTATATACGATCTCATGATACGACCAGCCGTATGTAAGGAATGATAGGATTTCAGATACTGTGTCAGTCCATGTGTCCTGCATATCATCCATGCAAGACTCAACGAACTCCGCTGCCTCTATATCCTTTTGATCGTCTCCCTGTGGCTCTACGGAAAACTGTGCCTGTCTAAGCAATGTATCCAACGCAAATATGATCGCTCCGATTACATCATCGTTAGACTCCATTTCCGTATATACCTTTACTCCTCGTTGTCCTCTCAACTCTGGGAGAAATTCTTCGTAAAAGCTACCGCCCCACCGGTTTTGACCGATGCGACCTATTTCATCATACAATGTTGTTCCTCCTTCCTGTCTGTCCTATGTCCAGTAACTATCTCGTGTATCAGGTAAACTACTTGGTGCTGTGATCGTATTACCTGATTCTAATTCCGCAAACGCCGAACTCGTTGCATCTACCATATCTTTGAATTTCGATTCAGGAAATGCTTCAAGCTGATTGAAATACATCTCGTTCCATGGGGCTATCAGCACATCAACGTTGCCCTTGTCCATTCCTTCAAGGCCTAACCACTGTGCAGAGAACGGTGCTGCTCTTGTAACCTTATCTCCAGATTCAGGAATACACTTCACAGTAAATCCAGCTAAAAGTTTTAAAAAGCTCTGTGCCTGATCTTTACCAGCCTGTCCGGGATCCTGTGGAAGTCTTGTTGAAACTTTCTTATGTCCTGACTTATCTGTGATGCACGTCTGCTTTATTATTTCTCGTACACCAGCTGAACTAAGTCTCTTATTAATTACATCAGCGACAATATATCGTCCGTTCTTCCTCTTTCCGATAAGAACACCAGCCGTGTATGCCGGATCTCCCTTTTCATCTTCGGATGTAGCTGCAAGGTCCCAGCCTCTAGCCCACTTAATAACGTCGTTTGGTATCTCTTCAAGCATGTTTACCTTTACTCGCTTATACATTAAGCCTGCGGCTGCCTTGATCTTCCAGTTACCACGAAGAAGTCTTTCTCTCTCAACTTCCGTCAACGCTAATAGGTTGGCTTTATATCCGGGGTTCTCTTTCATCAAGATTTTATTATCATCCAGTGTGGACATGATGAATGTTACGGATTTCGGCATTGTTTCTGCTTCTTCCTGTCCGATATTAGCATCAAGGGCAATCTGCACTGCTTCTGTTCTTGTAGCTGCCCATATAACATGCTCGTCAATACGAACAAACCATCTTTTTTTGCCTGATCGGTCCTTGATCGGATAACCTGTGTCCTGATCTATCCACCATGATATGAAATCCGCAACCCATGAATCAGCATCGGGGTTACATGTTGCTCGCACATATGGCTTTACTCCACAGATACTACGGTTTCTGGACAACATATAAAAGAACTGTTTTTCAGAGAAATGAGTAAGCTCGTCAAAGCCGATCATCGTGATCTGTGATCCTTGCCACTTCTGTAGATCATCGTCTCTGTTGATATAGTCAAATGCTATTGTCATTCCGTCTTTAAATCTCCACATACCAGCACTGTATCTTCCTTGTGCTCCATGTATGTCTCCATATACATCGTTGCTCGTATCCCACAGACCTCCTTGGTTAAATATCTGCTTGTACTCATGTCGGAATATTACAGCACCAAACCTTTTGTTGTCCTTATATCTTAGAGGCTCAATCAGTAATCCGTAGGACTTACCACCACCAGCAGCACCACCATAAATAGCAATATCAGCTGTTGTAGAAAGGAATCTTTCTTGCGGACCTTTCTGTGGCCGTATGATCTTAGTTTTACTCATCATCGTCCTCCTTCTCCGGCAAGTAAATTTCTACCTGTGTTGTATCTTCTGTGATCTCATCGTCTCTCTGCTGTGCTGGGTTCTGTCCAGCTGTATCTCTTAGAAACGTTGCAGCTTTTACATTCCCATTTGCTGCCTGTACAAGCATTGCAGCCAAAACACCCATGCTATAATCCATGTCCTCCTCTTTGATTCCTAAGGCTGTCAGCGTGGCTTTCATGGTTGATTGCTTATTCGACACCGGCATATTTAACAACGTTTCTGCTGCTTTTCTCATATCCCTTTTTTTTCTTCTTGCTTCTCCAGATGCTTTACCACCTTTTGAAGCAATTTCTCTTCGTTCGCTCTCTGTTCGGCGGTTCATAGGTATCAGATTTTCGTCATTAGCCAATGCCACCACCTCGCTTCGTTATTAACTTAGATAAAACTAAATAAAACAGGCATCTTTTCTCTCCTGTTCCATCTTTTCGACCTCCAGATTTGGGGCTGTCATTCTACAAGGTATATCACACATCGACATATCCGTTACTGCCTCCATTTTCTTTGTCAGAATATCTTCATCCAGTATATGACCTATAATCTGATACGGCTTATGACAACAGTATATGACCTCGCCTTTTTCATTCAGGGCTATCTGTGCCCAGCTTGCGGTGCATCTCTTCTCCTGCCTGTCGAGTAACCCCCATTTGAAGTTAAGCGTTACCCTATCGTCGTTCTTTGCCATATCTGATACGACTTTCTTTATCTCCTCTGCTTCTCTCTGCTTCTCCTTATCTCCGTAATAGCTTCCGCCTGTACTTTCCACTGGTCTAAAAACTATGTAATCAACATCCAGATCTTTATTTGCTTCATAGAACCTCTTTGCATCTTCTGGATCTTTTACAAGCTGCTGTATTCCAAGCGACGTATCGGGGCTGTTCTCTTTCTTCCATGCTGCATATGCCTTTATGTTCTCTCTTACCTTTTCATATGCTTCCACTCCTCGCAACTCCTTGTAACTCTCATTACTGTATGCATCTAAGGATACTTTTAAATAATTTGGCTTTACTTTAACCAGCTTATTGAAGTTTGTATTGATCCCCCACTGGATATTGTTTTCTGTGAGCCATGCAGCGATCTTTTCAAAGTCAGGATTGATACTTGGCTCTCCACCACCTGTCAGTATGAATCCCTGTACGCCCATAGCTACCAGTTTATTTGCATATGTGATAAAATCCCCATACTTCATTGATTGAACGCCTGCATCAAGCTCCCAGCGTCCGTAGGTGCAATATGGACATTTATTATTACAATAATTTGTCAGGAATATATCTGCTGTTATTGGTTTCTTCTCTCCAACGATCCTATCTATATGACTTAGCATCTTATCGCCAGTTATATTTCTGTTCATCTTCCTATCTTTCCTCCTTTCTCTCTTTCCTCCACTTCTCGTTCAGGATTTTTGGGGCTGTGCGTTCCCAGTTTATCCTGTGGTGTATTCTTTTATGCTGTGTGTACATCATACTGACTTTTACCGCACTAGGCATGCTCATGATCGCATAAAATGTTTTCAGGTACGTTCCACCTTCTTTATACGCATCTGTCATGCCTCCAGACAAGCTCTGTGTCGGTAACTGCACAACGCAATATTTTGTATATGAAAAGAACAGGTGTCCCCGGCTACTCAATGTTGTATATGTCACAACATCTTCGTTCATGGTTCCTCTGTACTTTATCGGTGTATTTGTCTTACAAAAGAAACTGTTCATTGCCTTTCGTAATAATCCTTTGTGGAAGTTTCCTCCGTCTACTCCTCCAACGAAATCCCCTCCCTGACAAAATGCCACTGTATCAGCTCCTGATGCCTCCAGGAACTGAATCATATCTTCAAATACTCTGTCAAAGTCATGCGACGGCTTGTATTTCAGCTTTCCATCTTCCTCGTATCGGTAGTCAATGCTTTGGTAATCATCGTCCAGCATTAAGAAGTATTTAAGTCCTAGCCTCTCTGCAATTCTCCAGCACTCATTACGTGCATAGATGATCGCCCTGTGATCATTGAAATTGTCCATCGTGTCTGCCCTGTCATATGCTTCCTGTTTATTGAATACGATTACTTGATCTGCTCCAAAGTTCTTTTTATACTCTTCTGCCTGATCGTCCTCATCGTCTATGATGAAGTATATCTTACCGGTATATCCAGCTTTTTTGATTGCTGGAACAGTCACAACATTATCAGCTCGCCCATGTGTCAGTATGAAAACTGCGAAATCATTCCTCACTGGCCCCTGCCTCCTTTCTCCATTTTTCGTCAAGAAGCATTGGTCTTAAATTTTCCTGGGATTTTCTGATTTTCCAGTTATCTTTTCTCTGAACAATCTTTATTCCACTAGGATGCACCATGAGTACCATAAACGAGCATGTGTAACCGCTTGAAGTATTTTCGTATACATCGTGCATTCCGCCTTTAGTCTTTTTCGTATCAATCTGTGACACTGTGCTGATTATTGTTGGCGAAAAGCTCATTCTCCCTTGGAGTGGAATGTCAAATGTTGCTATATTATCTTCATAGTACAGTCCCCGGTATTTCACTTCGTCTTCTGTTCTGAAAAATATGAATTTTCCTATGCTCGGCGTGTATCCATTTAGTACAAGCTGGTTTACTCCGCCTATGAATACACCATCTTCGCACATTCCAAGTACTGTAATCTTTGCTATTTCTGCATAATTTGCATATGCTTCAAGAATTTTATCTATATTCCTAGTAATTTTATCAGTCGCAAGTTTCTCTCCCTCAATATGCTTATAATTCAGCCTTGAAATATCATCATCGCACATTGCAAACGATTTAATTCCCTTTTCTCTTGCATATTGAAATACAACATTTCTTGGAAATACTACTGCTTTCAGCATTTTCCCATTATGAAATGTATCCGTTATTCCCCATGCGGCCAATTTATCAAATACAATTACGTGCTCTCTATATTTCTGCTGGTATTCCTCTAGCTGTTCGTCAAGGTTATCGACTACAAGGAACCATTTTCCTGTATATCCATTTTCTTTCAGCATATTAAGCGTTTTTTGGTCGTTCGCTCTTCCATGCGTGAGAATAAATATCGCGAAATCATTCCTCATCAGCCTCGCCCTCCATAATATCTGCAATATCACTCGTTAACTGCACATATCCATTTGCAATCGCATTGTTCACATCAATTATTACGAGTGCCGACTTTTCAAATAGCTTCTGCACTTCCGGCTCTGCGTGTGCATAATACTCTGCGATATTCCTATAATTGAATACGTTGTGTCTTCTAGCAGCCTGAATAAGGAACTCTTTTACATCACTTGGTATATTCTCCGTGCTGTTGATTTCCTCTATCAATTCATCAGCTTTAGAACTATCTAACATATCGGATAATTCTGGACAGTCCCCTGTGATCTCGTACTGTGGTATATTTACCTTTAATGTATACTTATCGTCCTGAACTTCCTCTCCCAGTTCATCCTCTCCAACTGAAAATCCGAACTGGCTCATATCAATGTTAATGATTCCCGACATTTCCTTACCAAGTAAATCTTCGTCCCATTCTGCCAGCTCTGCAGTCTTGTTGTCTGCCAGTCTGAATGCTTTGATCTGCTCGTCTGATAAATCATTTGCACTGATACATGGTATATCAGTAATTCCAAGCTTCTTTGCTGCCTTATATCGAGTATGCCCAGCTACGATCACGCCATCTTTGTCAATGATGACTGGATTTTTAAAACCAAACTGCTTGATTGATTCTGCGACTGCATCAACAGCCATGTCGTTGTTCCTTGGATTATTCTCGTAAGGCGTTAATTCCTCGATCTTACGCATCGTAATTTCAATATTATTGTTAACTGCTTGTGTCATTTTGTTCATATCCTTTCTAAATATTTACATACAAAAAAAGGATCATCATTTCTGACAATCCTTTTCGTGTCCATAATTAATCAAGACGGTATTTGGGGTTTTTAGGCTAATATCATACTACCACGTTTGATTTCTATTTAGAACCTACCAATTTTCTACCGCCAAAATTTACGAATTTCTAATTAAAATTAAGATTACTTGAACTCCCATTTTTAGGAGCTTTTAGAAATAATATACAGCAATAATTTTACACGCCACGCTGACATCTTTATACACTGTTTTCTCGCTGATTCTCTCTTCTTCTGCAATTTCTGATACTGATTTCTTCTCCTTATCTATGTATAAGCCGTAAATTTCTCTGCATCTTCTTAAATCTTCATAACTGGATGATTCATCGCACTCTTTTTTGTACATTTCAACTGCTCTTTCTAACTGCTTAATCTTAAACAGTTCCATACGTCTTTCTTCTTCATTACGCATGATCCGTCTTTCACTTTTCATAAGCTGCTGATCGACATTACCCATTAGGTCTTTTATGCACTCATATCTAAGCTCTCTTTCTTCCTCTTTTGTTAGCACTGCTTCATCTGCCAGCTTTGCTTTCGTCCTTCTGTAATTCGTAAGCATTTTACGGATGTTCTTCGAAAGAATCTTATCTACGTTTTTTTCTTCATCCAGTATGGTATCTCTGTATGCTTTTACTGCTTCTTTTACGATCGCCTTCTCTTTCTGTGTAAGAATGTTTTCTTTTCCCATTATGCCGCCCTCCTAAATTGACATTGATCATATTTGAATGATATAATTTAGTTAGTTGTTGGTAGTCGTTTCTTAGGAAGCGGCTTTTTTTATTTATTCATCCCACTGTAATTTCTGACCGCAATCAGGGCAGTATTTCGTTTTTCTTTCGATCGGAATGTCATGGTATCCATCCCCAAGGTCTCTTGAGAACTCATATCCGCATACACACTTTGTATCCTCCCATTGTTTGAACTTAATCTTGTGTGGCTTCTGTTTTTCTCGTGCCTCTCTGCACTCTTTAGGTGTTCCTAATGTCTTGTAATATTCCAGCAAGGAATAATCCACCTGAACATTCTTACTCTCCTGTTTCAATGCCTTGACTTCTTCTGGTGTCAACCCTGTATCTTCATAGTGTGCAAGATCATACATTGCCTTATTGATAAGGTTCTTATTTCTGATAACTGCCACTCCGCAGCTATATTCTGTTAATCGCTCCATATGCATCTCTCCTTTACTCAATTACTATTTCCTTAACATCTACAACTTCGCTGAAATCAGGCACCTGTTTGATTTCTTTTATGTACTCATTAAATAAATCTGTCATTTTCTGTTCATACTTAGCAAATATTTCTTCTCTTCCTTCTCTGGTTGATATATCAAATCCTTCTGTGCATTCGTCATATTCAAAATACATATGTTCTTCAATGCGATCCAAAACATCATCCATAAACATACCAGCATTAATCTCTGGCTTTACTGCTCTTCCAACAAACACTATATCCCCAGGTTTCATATTTTCAATCCGCTTCGCATCTTCTATACATTCTTCTATGGAATCGTATTCTCCAATGAAATTACCATACTCTCTTATACTATATGCATATTCAATTTTATCCGGTTCCTGGTCCTTTGGCTCAATTCCAAACATAAGCTCATAGCTTGCATCTAATTCTTCATCCGTCATATTTAAGAAAATATATCTACTGTCACGTTGTTTTACTTGTTCACACATAGCTCTGCATCCACACCACATGCAAGATCTTTTCTTACAGCGATCGCCTAATTGTGTTACTTTTTCTTCTCTTGTCATAGAGCCTCCTCGTACATATCAAAATCTACACATAATTCACATTCGAGTGTAGAATATTTATGTCTGCAACTTCTACATTCTTGGTATAAATTTTCTTCCTCCCATTTTTCAGTGTAATATCTTCTGTTTTTTTTGCGTTGATTATTCATTCTCTACCTCCACTGGCACATAATCTAACGGAGATCGCCATACCCAGCCCCATGTATCATCGTAAATAAGAAATTCCGTACACTCGAATTTATCTTTCTGGACAGCAAATACTGTGTAAATCTTTCCTGTTGCTTTCTTCTTTACTTTAAACATAATTAACGCCTTTCTATATCAGTGAAAAATAATAAGCCGAAAGTATCATACATGCCCAAAATGCTGTATTTAATTTAAGTGCTGTAAATGGCTTTCTTTTACGTTCATATATTTTTGATGCAATTATAGATATAATTCCTACCATGAAAAACGCATAAGCCAATATTTTGTTATAGATCATAGATCATCCCTCTCTTTCGCTGCCTGACATAAAGTCATTACTGTTGCACCAGCTACTGATCCAATGAATAATCCACTTAAAAATCCTATAATCATAGATTAAACCTCCATCATATTTTCAAACCTGTATGTTTGCTTTGCATCAGGATATTTTTCATGATCTACTTTACTCATAAACATTTCTAATGGTCTTGCATAGATTCTTTGCATTTCTTTTGTAGCAGCATATACTACAAGTAATTCATTTGTCTCTGTATGGCGAGCAACATTAAGGACAACATATAAGTTCCCTTTAAAGTGTTTGTACACTTCGTAAGGTTTCGGCATGTGTCGTCCATTTAACATTTTTGCCACACTCTCTATTTTCTCTATTGTCTTTCCCATGTTCTGTGATCTCCTGTTCATTTCTTGCAAAAAATCGTGGTAACATTTGTCACATAAGAAAATGGTATGCTTCTGATCCGTTCCGAAAATGATTCTTTTCATTCCTTTATCTTCTGCAAAATCCTTTTCACACTCTGTGCAACTGCCATGTCTGTCTGAACCTTTTAATGTGTTGATGTCAACTATTTTCATCTTCTTCCTCACTTTCAAATTCTTCAATCTCTCGCCATGCAACTACTTCTGCAAGTCCCTCTTCCTCAGCTGTCGTAAACTCTGTATCTACATAGCCTAAAGATACAGGATCAAAAATGTCATGATAAAATCCAAAACCTAGCACATCATCATACTGCATTGCTCCTCGTGGAAGCTCTTCTTCGTTGTCCTTTTGCACTACCTCAAACCATGTATTACTTGGATAATTCGCATCTGGCAGGTCATTCGGATTATCTCTTAAGTCGTGCCATCTATATTTTTCTTTGTGTTTCCTCAACTCTTTCAGTTCTTCCAGCCAGATTTCAAGCAGTTTATAGTTTTCCGCTTCTTTGAAAAAATCATTAGCTTCTTCGTCGTGCAGAACCGCTAGTTGAACCATGCCGTCCTTATATTTCTCTTTTACCTTACTTTTCATATATTTAGTAGCTTCTTCTAAATTCATAAGCGACACCACCTTTCAAATTCAGGACTAAGTATATCCTCTGTTGTAAAACCATCCTCTCGTTCTACTTCTTCGACTTGTTTGGCTGATAACCCAAAAACATTGATCAACACCCAGCTCTGTTCATGCATATGTCCTTTGTTGTCTAAATTCTCATGGTCTTTATGATATTCAGCACAACTTTTTGCATATCGTATCTGATATTTAATTCTTTCTTTGTTCCAGGTATCTAAGATATTACTGTTAGTCATTTGCTTCCTCCTCACAATCTACGCCGAACAAATATTTTAAAATTCTGTATTTTCCTACTGCTTCAATTGCATCTTTAGCAATTTTCTCCGATGTAAAATGTGTTGCTCCTTCAACTTTCGCTTTCCAATATTCTAAAACACTTGTATCTTTTACTCCTGTGTTCATTATTATGTAGTAATAATCATTTCCGCTATAATCTGGGTCATTATGTTCTAAAGCATATCTTTCCAGTTCTCTTTTTACTTTTGCTTTTTCTTTTGCGAAATCCGCTTCCTTTTCAGTTTTAAATATATTTCCTATCTTCCATCTATCTTTGTCTACATAAACATTGTTCCAAAAATCTGCAATCGAAACATTATAATCATTTATATAATAATAAACTTCCCCTTTTTTTGGTTTCCAGACACAACTTTCTCTACTTGATTTCCCTCTTCCTTTATCTACCAGCGTTTTGAACTGTTCTCTTTCTTCTTCGGTTAAATTATTTAGATTTACTGTAATCTGTTCGTTCATTCTCATACCTCCTATTTACTGCTCAAAGTATCCCTTGACTCTTCCCTGATCGTCACACTCTACAAGATGACAAACTCCATCAAAGAACCACTCTTTCAGCTTTTCTCTCTCTTTTCTATCATCCATGATCACATCCCACATATATTCGAGAAGTTCTGTTTTTGTTTCTTCATTTCCTCTTACTTTCTTCCAGATATAATCCTTAGACTCTTCGTCCGGAATTACAAAGCCCTCATGCTCATAGCCTGCTACCATCATAGTTGTTCACGCTCCTTCCAGATGTCATTAGCTTCTTTCTCGCAATTCCTTTCAATGTAGTAATCGAATAAGAACTCCTTTTGTGCTTTTGTATAATCCTTGCCTGAATCCTTTGTTGCAATTGCAATTCCCTGTGACGGATTGTGAAGAAGTATCCAACCTTCTTTTATTAATGAATCCCCAGCTTCATACAGTCTCGGCAGCTTTGAATATTCTTCGTCATTTTTTACCTTGCTTTTCAAATATTCATAAGCCCATTCCTGATGTTCTCCCCATTCCACTGCATGGAATTTTCCATTTGGCTCTAACCATCCATAATCTTCAGTTGTATGTTCCTCTGTATCAAGCATTCTTTTCATATAATTATCTAAGGCTCTTGATACTACTGGTCGCGACTCTGGTTCTGTAAGATCTTCGTCAAGTTCAATGCCTATTTCTTCTTTCAGGTATCTAGGAATCATTTTCATCGCAACTTTCCAACGCCTTTTATACCGTTCTAATTCATCTTTAACTTTCTTTTGCTCTCCCACAATATCCCATACGTTCATATATTCCGGCATTTTTTCTTCGCTTTCAGGTCCATATATCTCAAGATGGTAAGAACCTTCTCTTGTGCTGCCTTTTAACGCTGCACGTCCAAGTAAAAGATCTTCCGCATGCCTTCTGATCTGGTCTTTGGTTTCATCAGTTCCACTCATGCAACCGTTTAACAGCTCTATGCACTTGTCGTATCCCTTGCCCTCTACATAAAACCATTCTCTGGCAAGTGATGTAAGATATTCTCCCTCAATATCAAATTGGAATACTCCTTGTTTCTCCATTAACTGTGTACCTTTCCTTTCTATACTGCCCAGACAACTTAATTTTCTATCCGATCTATAATAATATTTATCTGATCGCTTATTCTCTTTATTTCGCCCGATTCTATAAAATATTTATTTGATTGATCCTATGTATGATTTTGTAATTCCGTTCGTGAAATTTAATAATTGTAATGATCAAATCTTGAGTTTATGCAAATTCACAAGACATCGAAAAAATATGTTTACAGTTTCCTTTTTTGATAGTTTACAAATAACTTGTTAATAGTTTCTTAGGATCCATCGGATAGAAAATTAAGCTGTCTGGCTAACGCTGTTACGAGAAGTAACCGCCTGTTCCTACATAAGTCCAGTTTGCTTTTCCGAATCTCTCTTTCTTCTGGAATCTACGGTTTTCTCTCTGGATCTCTTCCATAACTTCATAGAAGTAATCGTTTTCCCAATTTTTGAAAGTATCCTTGACAACTCCTATCTGCTTTGCCATATCTTCATGTGAAATATTGTGCTGTATCCGATACTTTACAAATTCTTTCTTTTGTTCAACCGTGAACATTAATCGCCTGTCTTTTTTCTTAGTTCCACTTGACCAGCTGCTTACCGCACTGGTTGAGACTCCAAACATTTCCGCAACAACTGACATTTTCATACCACTCTTGTACGCTTCTACAACCTTCTGCTTGAATTCTTCTGTATAAAGCTTAAATCCCATAGCCTAGCCCTCTTTCCTAGCTTAATTGCTTGATTTTCACTTCAACCCTTGGCTGATCTGAAAAGAATTTCTTGATCGAACAGTTAACGATCTGCGAATCATCGTGATATGCAATCCCATTCAACGGATCGGCTATGATCTTTACGATGTTATCCATATCTGGCTTTTTCGTTGGTCGGATCATATTGTCTAATTTCATCTGCTTCTTTTTCTTGCTGTCACTCTTGGCAATCTGATAGTATGCCGTGATCTCCATTTCGATCATTGCATCATCAGGAAACTTTTGATTGTTACACTGTCTGCAATATTCCATTTTTACCCATGTTTCATAGTTTACTGTTTTCGTAGGAGTGTATGCTTTTCTTGACTGTGTATTAAATTTTGGTCTGCCTTTTCCTGTCGGCTCTCCTAACACTGTAAAACTTACGCTGTCCATTTCTATCTCCTTATTTCGTTGTGTTTGCGTTTTCTTCATCCAGTTTCGCTTTTAAAAAGTAATCCACTGTTTTTCCTCCTGGTACTCTCGCTCTCTTTGTTTGCGATACTGTGTATCCGTTTTTAACCAGGATCTGTGCTACATCCAGTCTGTCTTGCTGGTTATAGATTTTGATTAACATTTCTTTCTCTTCCATATGGTTTACTCCTTTTTTAACTGTTAACTGCTTTCAAATTGTTTCTTTAGTAACTGCTGCTCAAGGTCGTCAAAGTCATAATCTCGCTGGGTAAAATTATGTATTCCATTATCTTTCTGGCTCTTGATCTGCTGTTGTTTCATTCCAGCCTTCTCCTCGGCTAATACCTTGGATGATCCCAAGTAATCCGTAAATGGTGTGCTGTCCGATAAAAAGGACTTGCCATACTTAATGTATTGCTTCTCCGTATGTTCTATCTCACACTGCTCTGCATAATTCTGTGCAGCCTCTTTTAATTCATCAGGACTCCATCCATCTTTGATTCTTGCGTTGTACTTCTTATACGCATCGCCTTTTCCAATCTTTCGTGGATATACGGACCAGAAATCTTCAAAAGTGCTGCTGTACCCTTTTTCCTTTTTCGGTGTCTCTTTAACTTCCTTGATCTCCTTTGTATCCTTAGTTTCTTTTGTACTCTCTTCTTTGATCTCCTTTTCTATCTTCTTTTGTTTTTCTTTCTCTAGCTCCTGTTCTCTTTTTTCTGCTCTCTTTCTTCTCTTACGCTCTTTGTCTCTCTGCTTTCTTTCGACTGCATCATACCAGCTTGCTTGCCATTCTTCCCAGTCATGGATATACAGACCATCCTCACGGCATTCAATCCAGTTATCTTCGATTAATATTGATACTACTTCGTCTGGATCAATATTCTTGTTATTTCCAACATTTAATATCTCTGCAACATCTTCTTTATCGCACCCTTCAAGGTATCCATTCCTTTTTGCGTTTCCATCAGATATTGCCCACATCCAAAGTCGCATAACCAGTCCAACCGCTTCATTTTGAGAACATTTAAGCTTCTTTGCTAACTTCCTCGTTTTTGCTCCAAATATCTGTTCGTGTACACTAAGCCACATTCTACCACCACTTTCAATCTATGCTAGGTGTCAGATCATGAGTAGAAATTGGTCCAGTTATAACTCTTGTATCTCTGCAACAATCACATAATTCACAACGATCTGGCGGTACTCTTCCTTCTTTCACATCTAAAACTCTTTTTATATGCGATTCTACTGTGTACATTGCTTCGTCTAATTCCATTTGTGTAAGACCAATAACTCGAATGTCTGGGTATTTCTGTTTCGATGCTGCTGCAATAAAGAATGGTAACTTCTTTCCTGTATTCTGTCTTACGATCTCTTGATAGATCGCACCCTGAATGTCATATCCCCAGTATTTTATAAAATTAATATTTCCGAGATCATCTGTCCAATTACGTTTAGTTAGTATTCTCATTATTTTTAGATCAACGATCGCAATGTCTTCCAAATAGCTGTCCATCTTAATCTTCCATTTAGTTCCGAACAGCTCTCCTGTCATAATGACCTGTTTTTTCCCGGACATACATTTCATAAAATAATCGTCTCGCTCAATTCTCTCAATAATCTTTTCAGCATGTATATAGTCGCTCTTTAATTCTCCATCTTGTCTGAAAACCTCTGGATTTTCTTTCTTAAACTGATCCAGAGTTCCCTCAAAATAGGAATCAACGTAACTGCCTACCAGAAGCGGCGTCGTCTTTTCCATTTCCCATCTGCCGTTCAGCTTTTCCAAAGCCTCAAACTCGCATGGAATCTTACCATACGTTCCAGCAAAATCCTTAAACTGGGATACTGACATATACTCTTTATTCGCCTCTTGACTGTAATAGTTTTCGCTTGTTAACTTCATACCGCTGTTCTCCTTTACTGCTGTGGGCTATCAACCTCTTCGGCTTCTGTAGACTCTTCACTCGCTTTGAATGGGTCTGTTACTACATCTTTTGCTTCTCCGTCAATAATGTTTTTATTCGGATCAAAGTCTGATCCATCGTCAAATGCTTGCTGCTGCTCTATGTTGTCAAAGTCAAGATCAATCATCTTGCATAATCTTCTAAGGACTGTCTTTTTGTACATTTCGCCCGGAGACTGCTTCCATGCCTTGCTATTCGCAGCTTTTGAATATGACGTTCTTGTGTGTTCGATCTCTGAAACAGACATTGTATCGTACATCATGCTTCCATCTTTATACAGCACAACTGCAAACGTACCAATGATCTTTTTATCGCTGAACGGCTCTGGTCTAAAGTTTACGATCTGATTTCCGTTCTCAATTCTTTCCTCGAAGAAGTCTCCCTCTCTTACATTCTTTGCGTAGATATCTTTGATCGGATTCTTTGAATATCTTTTCGCAAGCTTGATTTCTCCCTTATAATCCGTTTGAAAGTTAACCTTTCCCCCATAAGGAATTGCATAACATTCTTTGTTAAAGAAATCCAATCCAAGGTAAGCTCCTTTTGCAAATGTAACTGCGACTGATGTTGTATCAATTCCTGAAAAGTCTTTCAGATTATCTTTCATAACTGTTGTACAGTTAAGGATAAATCTCTGTTTGTTAAATCCTTCTGGCAAAGCCTGAACATTTTTCATTAATTCGTTTTCGATTCCTACCTGAACATTTTCAAGATATTCTTTCGCTGTCATCTGTCCCACTCTTCTGTTCCTCCTATTTCTCTTTTTTATTTATTTTGTTGATCGGCATTGTAAATATTGCTAGATCAATACCCTTAGATCTTTTCATTGCTTCGTCTAACTCTTCTGGAGAGTTAATTCCGTACTCTGTGCTTAAGATCTTCTTCATTTTTTCAATATCCATCGTGATCTCCTTTCAGTACTTTCTCCCCGACAAGTCTTAGTTCACTGATTGCTAATGCCATTTCGTCCAGCATTTTCAGGATTCGCCTTAATTCTGGTTTTTCATCCTCGCTTATGACTCCATCTTCTGTTATATCGACTAAGCTGTTCTTCATGTCCTTGATCTTCTTCACGTCAAATTCTTTAATCAGTCTTAATGTGATCCCTTCCAAGCCTTTGATCTGCGTTGCCATTGGAATTGATTTTCCGATTGGACACTCATGTTTGCAGTATCCAGCTTTCAGTTCAGGGCAATTATAGAGATCAGCCATCAGCATTACTTTGTCCACTGGCACAACCTTTGTCGTACCCAATTCGTAATCAGCCAATGTCGATACGGACAATCCCAACAATTCGCTTGCTCCTTCTCGGCTATATAGCTTTTCGTTATACTTTGCTGCCTCTTTCCTCGCCTTAAAATAGACGTTCTCATTCGTTTTCTTACAGCCTTTTCCCATGTTACCGTCTGTCCTTTCTGGGTATACTGTACTTAGTTACATAATTACTTATTTGTGTAACGAGTAGTATCCATTTTTATGTTAAGAATGTCACTGATTTCTTGCATTACCGGCTGTGCTGACTGCCGCCCATTTAGTACAGCTGAAATGTATACTCTCGTTCTTCCAGTAAGCTGTGCAAGTTCTTCTACGCTCATATCCTTATCAATCATCGCCTTCTTTGCATCCTTGCACCATTTAGGCAAGATTCTTTTCATCGCACCTCCTCCTTTCGGGATGGTTTACAATTCTATAAATTTAATGTAAAATCGAATTGTAATTTACATTTGTATAATACTTTTCGTCACTATTTTGTATTTTCAAATGTGTTTTACTTTTGTAACATCTTTATTATAATCCTTAAAAGGGGATTTGTAAATACCCTAAAACGGGATTTTTGATTTTTATTAGAAATGAGGTAACTATGGACGTAATCGACAGATTAAATTTATTACAACAACAATCAGGAATGAATAAGAAAGAACTTACCAAAGTCATAGGAATTGGTCATAACGCTTTTACTGCATGGAACAAGGGCGAGACAAAGCCCGGATTAAAACCGCTTATAAAAATTGCTCAGTATTTCAATGTGTCTCTTGATTGGCTCGTGTTCGGAGATGATACTGCCGATAACAGCCTTGAAAACGTCATAAAACCAGATTTTTCCAACAAAACAGAAAAGGAACTGATTGAAAAATTTAGAGAATTGCCATACAACCATCAAAAAAATGTCCTTGCATACATAGACGGAATTGCTTCCACACTTCCAAAAACGGAATCTGACGATACTAAAAAATTATCAGTATAGATGAGTGGAAAAATAAACATTCAAAATAAAGTCCTTTACTAGAAAAGAGGTATTTTCATGGATGTGATCGACAGATTAAATTTATTGCAGGAACAATCAGGAATGAATCAAAAAAATCTTACTAATGCTATCGGCCTTAGTTCTTCTGCATTTACCGAATGGAACAGAGGAAAAGCAAAACCAGGATTGAAACAGTTGGTAAAAGTTTCTCAGTATTTCAATGTATCCCTTGATTGGCTCGTGTTCGGAGACAATGCTCCTGACAATGATCTCAAAAATGTTATAAAGGTAGATTTCACGGATCCGTTGGAAGAAAAGCTTTTCATTAATTTTAGGAAGCTTCCAAATTATTGTAAAATAAACCTTCTTTCATACCTAGAAGGAATGCTCGATGCACTTCCAGATGAAAAACTGTCTGAATCTGTCAGTATAAACAAGCAAAAAGAGGGGAAAGAATAAATGTGTACTTATATCAAGGATGAAACAGTTAACAATTTTTGGCAGTCTGTACTAGCGGAATTTGTTGTCGCATCTTCTTTGGATATGATAAAAAGCGGTTGTGAGACACTTACAGCTCCGTGTATGCCTTTTGATCTGCTATACAATAATAAATATGGATTATCGGTTAAAACCGCTGCATACATCCAGTCCAGCTCTTCCAAACATCCAGATCATATTTCATTTGACATTTTTCAAGAGCAAACACAAAATGAAACTGGATATAATTGTAATGTTTACATATTCTGCATTTATACAGCTATGAGCCTTAACGAGAACCCTCTTGACATGAATTTATGGGATTTTTATGTGCTTCCAGCTAAAACCATTGACAGAGAAAAACAAAGGCAGAAAATAATTACTTTGCCGTCGTTGTTAACATTAAATCCGATCAAATGTACTTATTTAGAATTAAAAGAAACTGTTGATAAAATTTTAGCCGTCTGAGAAATCAGGCGGCTTTTTAAAGAACTTAGGAGGACTTGCTAATGAATAATACTTTATCTGCACTTAATATAACGCCCTCTCCGCCCCGGATGTGTCGAGTGGCAATCTATATAAGAGTGTCTACACTACAACAGGTTGATAAAGATTCCTTGCCAATGCAACGGAAGGATTTAATTGCATACTCGAAGCTGATCCTTAATACTGACGATTATGTAATCTTTGAAGATGCTGGATACAGCGGTAAAAATACAATCCGCCCAAGATATCAAGACATGATGGAACAAATAAGAACTGGAGCTTTTACACATCTGCTCGTCTGGAAGATTGACAGAATCAGCCGTAACCTTCTTGACTTTGCTCAAATGTATCAAGAATTAAAAGAGCTAAACGTTACTTTCGTCAGCAAAAACGAACAGTTCAATACTTCAACCGCTATGGGAGAAGCTATGCTTAAGATCATCCTTGTATTCGCAGAGCTTGAACGTAATATGACTTCTGAACGTGTGACTGCGACTATGATCTCTCGTGCTAATACAGGCAAATGGAATGGCGGTAGAGTTCCATACGGCTATAAATACGATCCAGAGGAAGAAGATTTCCTTATTGTTGCTAATGAATCAAACACTGTAAAACTGATCCATGACAAATACGAAGAGCTTCAATCTCTTGTATACCTTGCTCGATACATGAATGAACACGGATACAGAACACGATCAGGGAACGAATGGTCGCCTCCTTCTCTTGCTATCATATTAAAAAGCTGGTGGTACTGCGGCTGCTACGAATATAATAAGCGAAAAGCTGGAAATCGTCAGAAGCTTAAAGATAAATCGGAATGGATTATGATTGAAGATCATCATATCGCAATTATTTCTTATGATCAGAAGGAAAGAGTTCTGGCAATCCTAAAAGGTAATAAAAGATATGCTACGGATCACAACTTATATGTTAAAGGTATTCATGTTCATGTGTTCGGTGGTCTGTGCTGGTGTAGAAACTGCGGCAAGAAAATGACCTCAACCAGCTCAAACAAAAATCGTTCCTGGCAGTATTCCAAATATCTTTGTTCTACAAGACGGCGATCACTAACGAAATGCCGTGGCAGATCAACATCTGACCCAGTGCTTGGAGAATTTATCTTTAACTATATCCTGAATATGCTTAACGCACAAAAAGGCTTCGATTCAATCCATAGTCCGGCTGATCTCCAAGATGCACTCTTGACTGGAGATGCTTTTTCAGATATTAAAAGCATCGATCAGGAAGAGCTCAACGACTTATATAATATTCTTTCATCGAGTGTAGTGGGAAACATCTATGGTAGATCATTTAACGTTAATAAAGCAAAGAAAAATGATGAGGTGCAATCATCACTCACGATATTAAAAGCCGAAAAGAAAAAGCTTGATAGGGCTCTGGATCGTCTTACAAACTTATATCTGTATGATGATATGGCTATATCTGAAAAGGATTACATGACAAAGAAAACGGAAATTGAAACAAAGATCGCTGAAATTGATGAGAAAATAGGGATTGTCAATAAAAACTCCGTTGATAATTCTATCACAGACGAAGAATTTGTTGATAAAGCAAGCACCTTTATCATTACGCAAAAGCTGACTAATCGAAACTATATCAGTTATAAGCGTCTTGCCACATCGGTTGATCCTAAAATATTATATATGTTTACTCACGATGTGATTGATTATATAGACATCTACAATGGAAAGGTTCAGCGGATCGTTTTTAGAAACGGACTTTCTCAAACCTTTATCAGGTAAATAAAAAGCACCAGAAATTTTGAACTGGTGCTTTTATTTTGTCCTCGTTTGGTCCTCTGGACTGTCTGCGGACATTATATGGATATTTTACGGACATTCCATAGATTTTATACGGACTGTCCATGCAAATTACATTTTATTTTTTAGGTCAATAGCAATTTGCACTGCCTGATTGAACCCCTCTATATACCCCTGATAGTCTCTTTGATCTCCATACTCGCATATCGCCCATAACGTGTGTTTTTCATTTAGCAGCCTCCTATCATTGTTTTTCTATTTATAGCTTGTGCAAAACAGCCGAAAATGATATAATTCTCTTCAGGTAATTTCTTCCTTGGTTTACTCCTTAGGTTCCAAGTAAGAAGGAATTACAATCAGAATGCAAGCTTCATACCCTTGTATTCTCTAGTTAACTGTGTGTGGCAGTCACTTTGTTGTCGTGGCTGCCATTTTTATTGCATCAAAAAAAGATCTGGGCTCAAAACCCAGATCTTTTTTCTTTTACCTAAATTTGATTATTTGATTATTAACATTACATTTGTAAACTTTTGGTTTAAATTATTAGCATAGCATCCCCGAAAGAAAAGAATCTGTATCTTTCTTTTACAGCGATATTATAAGCATTTAAAATATGTTCTCTTCCTGCGAGTGCAGAAACTAACATTAATAATGTAGATTCTGGCAGATGGAAGTTTGTGATCAGTCCATCGATCACTTTAAATTTGTATCCTGGATAAATGAAGATATCTGTCCATCCGCTCTTTGCATGCAGAGTTCCATCTTCTTCTGCAACAGATTCCAAAGTTCTTGTACTTGTTGTTCCAACAGAAATAACTCTTCCACCGTTTTTCTTTGTCTCATTGATAAGTTCTGCATCTTCCTCTTCAATTCTATAAAATTCAGAATGCATATGATGCTCTAAAACATCATCAACTTTTACTGGGCGGAATGTTCCAAGTCCAACATGAAGTGTTACATATGCGATATTAACTCCCATGTCTTTGATCTGTTGTAATAATTCCTTTGTAAAATGAAGTCCAGCAGTTGGTGCTGCAGCTGAACCATCATATTTGGCGTAAACTGTCTGATAACGATTCTTGTCTTTTAATTGATGTGTGATATATGGTGGTAATGGCATCTGTCCAAGTTCATCTAACACTTCCTCAAAAATGCCTTCATATTCAAACTTCACCAAACGATTTCCTTCATCAACAACATCAATGACTTCTCCAACTAATTTTCCATCTCCAAAAGAAATCCTTGCTCCCGGACGTGCTTTTTTCCCTGGCTTTACAAGAGTTTCCCATACATTGTCCTGTTTTCTCTTAAGAAGTAAAACTTCAACTTTACCGCCAGTTTCTTCTTTGGCTCCGATCAGTCTTGCAGGAATTACTTTTGTGTTATTCAACACAAGACAGTCTCCCGGTTTTAAATAATTTACAATATTATGGAAGACATCATGTCCGATCTCTCCTGTATTTTTATCTAATGTTAATAATCTGGAACTTGATCTGTCCTCAAGTGGATCCTGAGCGATCAATTCTTCTGGTAAATCAAATGTAAAATCTGATACTTTCATTTTATTTGTATCCCTTCTATATTATTTCTTGATCATTCAAATACATTTCAGTATAACACGAACCGTCATCATCCGCAACGAACATCAGATCACCTGATGAGCAAGCCATTTTCTATTTTTAAATCGTATTGTATAAATAATCCCACGGATCGTCCAGTCTGTAAACATTCCGATCCATACTGCGATCGGTCCCATATGAAAAACTCTCGCAAGTACCATGGCAAGTACAACTCTGCAAAGCCACATGCACAGCATGGAGGTCGTCATTGTAAATTTAACATCTCCTGCTGCCCTGAATCCATATGGTGGAATAAATGCCATGATCCACACGATCGGTTTTACGATCGTGATACATGTTACCATGAATATACAAAGTTTTGCGCTCTCTGGTTCCATGCCTCCAAAATATGTGATCGGATAAGTAAGCCCAAACATCAAAAGACATGTAGCGATCAATACAACTTCTGCTGCAATGGAAATCTTCTTTATATAATAGACTGCTTCTTCTTTTTCTCCTGCTCCAAGACATTCTCCAACGACTGTCATCAATCCGATCCCCATTCCGATCGACATGATCCCATTCAAGTTCTCGATGATATTGGTCATTCCCTGTGCTGCGATCGCCGCCGTTCCCATCAAAGATACCGTTGACTGGATCGCAAGCTTTCCAAATTGGAACATTCCATTTTCAATTCCTGATGGAACTCCGATATGTAAGATTCGTTTGATCTCTTCCCATTCTGGACGAATCGAAAAATAGTCTCTAAGCTGTATCTTCATCTTCGGATTTCTCAATTTATAAAGCACCGCAACCATTGCAAATGCTCTGGCGATCATCGTCGCTGCAGAAGAACCTGCTACACCCAAATGCAATACCCATACAAATATCAGATTCAATGCAACATTAATGCCATTTGCAACAAAAGAAATCTGCATCGGAAGTTTGCTGTTCTCCTGTGCTCTTAAAATGCAGGCTCCGTCATCGTACAATGCGATAAATGGATAAGACATGGCCGAAAAGAAGAAATACTTCTTCGCATTGTCCATAACCGCTGGTTCCACCTGTCCAAAGATCACTCCAAGAAGCTGGTTGCTGAATAAATGACACGCGATTGCAATGACCAGTGACATTGCGAATGTAATAAACACTAACTGCCTGGCTGCATTCGTTGCTCTCTCTTTCTTCTCACATCCAAGATAATGAGAGCAAACAACCGTACCACCTGAAGCCAGTGCAAAAAATGCCTGAACTACCAGAATATTAATGGAATCTACCAGACTGACAGCAGAAATCGCTGCTGATCCTAAATTGCTGACTACAAGGGTATCTACCGTACCCATAAACGAATTTAAAAGCTGATCAACTGCCAGTGGTAACATGAGGGCGATCAGCTTTTTGTTTGTAAATCGTCTTTGTTTCATCTTTTTCTTTTTACATCTCTTTTCTATCTTTATTTTCCTAACCAAAATATACCTTTTTACATTCTATAAACATGATGTTCTTCTGTCAATATAGGAAATATAATTTTTTATTTTCATGTCTGGTATATCAAAAAAGGAAGAGCGCACAAGAATGATTCTGCATGAATCTTCCTTTTACGCTCTTCCTATATAAATACTGTATTGGTAATTTTTCTAGCTATCCTATGATACGTCTTGCACAGATTGGTGTTCTATAATTTACGTTTGAAATCTTAATTCCTCCTCGCGGATATGGTGCGGAATTACTTGCATGTACTACCTGACCACCGCCGATATAAAGTGCCACATGATCAATGCTTCCACCATCTCCATAGAATACCAGATCACCGGCTCTTAAATTGCTCGTAGATACTGCTCTTCCATCACCAGACTGGGAACTGCTCGTACGACTGATACTGTATCCAAACTTCGCCATAATCTGCTGCGTAAATCCAGAACAATCAATTCCGTTGGTTAAGCTGTTTCCACCATATCGGTATGGATTTCCAACAAACTGCTGCGCATAACTTGCGATCCTGCTTCCTGTTGCTGATGAACCACTGGATGTTGTGGATACAGACTTACTTCTGGCTGCTTCTTCTGCTCTTTTCTTCGTCTCTTTTGCTTCTTGCTCTGCCTGAATCTGCTTCATGGATTTCGCTTTTCCAAAAGAGTATGTTACTTTTGCATAATCTTTTGACACATATCCTGTCTGTCCATCTACTTTGACTTTTGCCCAGTCATCCGTCTGTTTCTTTACTTTTAATTTGTCATCTTCAGATACCAATGTAACAATCTTTGAATTCGTGGATGCTTTCTTACGAACTCTTAATGTTTCCGTCTGAACTTTCACCACCTTTTTCACATTTTGTTTCGCAAAGTTTTCAATCTCATCGCCAAATACAAGATACTGATTTTTTACGTATCCTGTAACATTTCCTGATCTTACTTTTGACCATTCAGATCCTTTCTTCAGCACAGTTGCAATATTACCTTTTTTCATTTTTCCTACGATCTTTGCATTTATACTACCCTTTTTTCGGATATTTAATGTTGTTGTAGAATAAATATCTGCAACTGCTTTATTCGCATATTTACTTTCCGTTGCTGTATTTGTTTCTTTTGTTGTATCTTTCTCATCTGCTTTTATATTTCCTGTCGTCAACACACTCGCAGCAATCGTAAGCATCGCCATCGACAGTCTCATTTTCCTCGTCATCATAATGTCCCTCCTGTAAATGTTACAATTTTGTTAACTCGAGTATGTGTGTATTATAGCACTTATATGTAGTATGTCAATACTTTTGATTGTTGTTTTGTAATATTTTTGTAATATTTAGTCTATTTTTGTAACATTATGTCGAGGATTGTTTTTTCTTGATACTTATACTCCGACAGAACCGATAACATTCAACATACACACTCACTTAAATTGTCCAATCTTGTAATTGTCCACACTCTAAACTTCAGGTATATGATAAAAATTAAATAAGCAACCGAAAACCCAGCATTGGAATTTTGCCATATTTTGAACAAATTCGCAGCCCAATTGGACGAATGTCTGAGCTTCAAAGACTTTTGTCTGAAACAAAACTTCAGAGCGAGTTCTCGTAGGAAATTGGGCGGATAAGCGATTTGTTCAAAATGTGAGCAAAATTCCACCGCTGCGTTTTCGGTTGCTTATTTATTTTTTATCATATACTGAAAGACTACAGTTGGCCAACTTACAACTTAAAATTCATACTTCATCACGCGATATGAATATTTATCTGCTTCATATTCAAAGGACTTGATCAGTTTTCCATCTTTATCATACTCTCCAAATGTCTTACTCATTCCACTACTAAACGGAATATTCCCCCCTAAATGCTGCACACTGCTTACGATTGCCGAATAAGGCAAACTAAATTGCTGTGCAAGTTTATAAGTCCTTGTCTTCTCATCTACAAGAAATTTTGAGTAATAAGAAGTTCCACTTTTAAAGTTTCCTACATTCGGATACATACTCCAGTCGAAAGTTGGAATAGATGTTGCCCTTCCATAGTTATTATTAAACATATATAAATAATATTGTCCTTCTGGAAGGGAATCGTCATATTCTACAGTGATCGTATGCTGTCCTGCATTTGCAACGAAGTCTCCTTCTCGCTTTAACTGATATTTGGCAATATCTGTCCCATTATAGATTGTTCCACGATGGATCACATAGTCTAATTCTGGTTTTGTGTAAATATTTTTAATCTTAAGGATTGAACTTTGTTCTCTGCTGCTTAAGACTAAACTATTACCATCATCAAGAAAATCAAAAGAATTAATGTGTATCCAGTCTAGTTCAGTTCCTCCATAGGTATTTCTACCACCTTTTCTCTGGATCGCCAGTTTTCTCATTAACGGCAGAATTTTTTCACAGTCAAAGAGCATACTTGTCTTTCCTGTCTTTACATCCACCTGTACGATCGTATCTTCAATCGTATCTTTGTCCAGATTATTTACCAGACAAATGATCTTATCGTGTTTCTTGTCATAACGGAAATCGTGATGAAATTGATAATTTCCAATATCAATGGTCCTTGTTACTTTTCCTATACAATTCGTAAATGCAATTTTATTATAGTCATAAGAATATACCAGCTGTCCTTTGATAAATAAAAAGCGGTCTGTGCGATATTTGTTCAAAGGCATTCTTCCCCTGCTCACTCCATTATCATCATACAGATAGATGTTTGACACATCCGCTTTATCATGTCCAAACAGGCAAAACAGACCATCGCTCATCTTTGCTTTGCTTGTCCCTGTATTCTTCTTAAGAATTGCAGGAATGACATCATCTTTCGGTGCTGTCACGTAGAAATGTGTTTTCCCGACAGCTCTTCCATCTTCATTAAAGAATTGCATTGTGATCTTATTCTTCGCTCCTGGAACAAGTCCTTTGATCTGATATTCATGTGTTGTCACATATTTCTTTCCAGATACAGATTTCAATGTACGTTTGTATGGACTCGCACCTGCTTCGTTGGCTTCTACAGTACATACTGCATAAGATGCACGGTCATTTTTTGCATAATAGTACAAAGATGTTGTGTATGTTCCATATGCATTCCAGACGATCAAGGGCTTATTGAAAGTATAATTTTTGTCTTTCTTTAATGCTTTCAACTGATCATCCGTTTCTTTTTGATAACTTTGTGTAAAGATATTTGTCTGTTTGTGCGTTATGCTTTTTGGAGTTACTTTGATTTCCTTTTCTTTCACACTCTTGAAGAATTCCTCTTCCTTGTAATTGTGATAAGCTTTGGTTCCAAAGAAAATTGCTGCTGCACATAAAGCGATCAATACGATCATAATCCCCACACGTCTTCTTCTCTTTTGACGTTCCCTCTTTACAATTTCCTTTACAGTTTTCATCATGTTGTCCTCCATAAAGTTATTTCTATGGTATTATGTCATATTTTTGTAATATTTGCAACTTTTTTGTTATATAATGAATAAATTTCCTTTGTTTGTAGGATAACCAAATATTATATTTTGAATTCATTTACTGCGTTTTCCAAAAAGAAAAGAAGATCTTCCACGTCAAAAACTCTCACGTTCTTTACTGCATCTTCTGGTACTTTCAGATATGTTTTTAATTCTTTTAACACCTGCTTTACATCCTCATAATCAACTTCTTTGATCCCAATATTTGATATATTGGGATCAAGTGTTGTCGGAATCTGATAACGATTTACAAGGTACATATTCATCTTTGTGTAGTCCCCATAGTAGTATTTCTCTGAGAAAAAATCCTGCTTTGATAATCTTTGTCCTGTCCGTTTTAATAAGACATCTTTTACCATATCTCTTCTTTCTTCTCTCTCATCTTGTGCATTTCGAAACTCTACGATCCTTGGCATATAGTATTTGAAAAATCTTCGATCGATGTAGAGATGAAAGAGATATCCGACCACACTGCTGTTTGATAGAAGATGCTTATATTTCTTGATAAACCAGCTTGTTTCCGGATATTCTATCATGCGATCGTGATATTTGGGATCTCTGAAATGGGATCTTGCTTTGATCTTTGTTGTATCTGGCAGAAGATTTCCGATCAGAAAATCATTTTTATCTTGTTTGGTCTTTAAAAATTCCTGTCCTTTTTGTGTTTTTAAAAACATCTGGGCAGCAGTTAAATGTAAAATGTATCCTGGCATGATTGTTTCGTTTCTCCTTTGTTGTATCGGATTGTTTTCCATTCCATATTACAGATTGATTCACTTTGAATATTCCTAATTCTACCATTTGATATTGCAAATAACAAGGAATGCTGCATAAGAAAACACAGGACATCCCTGCTTTCGCCGGAATGTCCTGTTCTACCCATGTATCTTTACTTTATTGTTTCCTATTTTACTTTCACGTTCACTTTATATGTCTTTCCTGTTGTACGAAGTTTTACTGTGACCGTTGCTTTTCCTTTCTTCAAGCCTTTGATCGTTCCTTTTGAGGATACTTTCACTACTTTTTTATTGGATGTTGTGAATTTTAAGATCTCTGGATCTAAGTATCCTTTTTTCAGTTTTTTGGAAATGTATACTCTAGTCTGTAGTTTTGTTGTCTTTCCTTTTTTGATCGTTACTTTGCTTGTTTTTGCTTTAATCTTTGTAATTCTGGATGCTTTGTATGTGACAGCTTTTTTGCCAGATGCTTTGATTGTGGCTCTTGCTTCGTAATAAATAGCACCTGAGTCTCTTTTGAATTTCTTCAAATAAGATGGTTTACTTAATTTTATACTCTTGTCAATTACATCAATTTTTACAACAGATCCAGGGATTGTCAGCTGTTTAATTCCTGTTCTATAAAATGCTCCTACTCCAATACTTTGAAGTCCTTCTGGCAGTTTGATTTCTTTTAATGCTTTACATTCAAAAAATGCATAATCATCAATAAATCTCAGACCTTTTGTAATTGTAACTTTATTTAATTTGTTGCAATTTTCAAAACTGCTTTCATCAATACCGCCTATCTGGCCCGGAATTATTACAGATTCAATACTACTGTCATTACAGCTTGGTGTTACTGATAAATTCTTTGATAATGTAAGATTCTTTAAATATTTAAGATTTGTTAGGGCATTGAATTCTTCTACTTTTTTTACAGAAACAGGCATGTTATATGTTTCGGACTTTTTAGATTTTGGATAACTGAACAATTGTTTCTTATCTTTGCTATATAAGACTCCATCTTGTGCCTGATAAGACAGATTATCTTTTGCTACACGAATCTCTTCCAATGTTTCAATTTCATTTAGCACTTCCAAATCTCTGTGTGTTTCTTTTGCTGGTGCAATATTTTTTGATAATATAATACTTTTTATTTTCAGATTTTTTTCAAATCCCTGTGAAATTGCTTTTACCTGTAATCCATCCAGTTCTTCTGGAATGACAAGATTTGTCTCACTTCCTTTATAGCTTGTAAGCACTGCATAGGAAGTCTTTCCATTGCTTTCTTTCACATAAGTATAATCCCCACTTGTTACCTCTTTGTCTGCTGCCTTTACATTGTGAGTCACTGGAACTGTCGTCAGTACCGCTGCTGCCATCATTAAGCTCATGACTGTTGATACCATACGTTTTCTTACCATCTTGTTACCTCCTTATAATTTTAAGTTATTAGTGTTTATATTATATATTTTAACACAGCCGGATTTAAATTAAAACGCACTTTTTGGAATAGAATAAATACAGGCTTTATCGCTACTTTGTTTATCACTAATCCCGAAATATACGTAATCTCCCTTTAATTGAATTCCTTCAATCATTTATCGCAATCATCCCAGAAATCTTCATTTTTTTCATACCTTCCATTTCAATAAAAACATCATATTTTCCTCCTTCTTTTATTCTAAACTGATATCTGATCAAATCTGTATCCCTATCTTGTATATATCTAACCTTATTTTGAGAATCAATAATTCCAACTTTTATATATTTACATTTCTTCTGACTTCCTATTGTAAGTTCTATATTTTCATTTTGTTTTGCAACTAATCCTTTATATCTCAGTCTTTTTCCATTTTTTATTTGGTTCTTAAAAGTCATTGTATTCATCTTTTTAAATTTTTTTAAATTTATCTTCTTTATCGTTTCACTCCTATCATTTCCCAAAACTCCCGTTTTTTCTTCATACGATATTCTCTCCTCTTCCTCATCATCTGGTTCTTCTATTTCTACTTCCGTTTCTTGTACCCATTTTGTATACGCCTTTTGATATCCCTTACTTGCAGCCAAAGTACTGGTTACACTCATTCCACAAAATATCACGGTCATTGCAATGACTGCGGCATATTTTATCTTCTTTTGTTTTCGATACATCATTGCATAGTAGATTCTTTGTTCTAAACTATCTCGGCTTTCAAACAGACATGCTGCCCGATATGCTTTGATTCCCTGACTTTTCTGACTCATCTCAAAAATCGTTGTAAAATAACGCTTCGCTGATCCTACATAACCAATCGCTGATAGATCACAAATCGCCTCGCTCCATTCATCGTTCTTACGAAATACAGTTCTGATCCATGGGCAATACCAGTGAATACATACCATCAGACATGCTATATAATTCCAAAATATATCGTGCTTCTTATAATGTGTGAGTTCATGGTAAATACACGTTTTTAATTGTTCTTCTTCCATATCTTCCACAGGTAAAAACACACATGGTTTTAATATTCCTGCTGTCATTGGAATCTGAATGCGATATCCTTGTAATACTTCTATTGATCTGCGAATTCCAAGCTCTCTTTTACAATCTTCAAAGATCTTTTGCACATACATCTTGCATGGAAAGCATCTTTCTTTTTCTCTTCTAATTCGAAAAGTTCGTTCTCCAAACTTCAGAACTGTTGCAATTGCTCCAGCCAGCCAGAACAACGATATAGCATAAAAAGCCTTGATGATAGTACCTGTAAAATCAAATACATACCCATTATCAAAAAAAATATTTACCAACAGATATCCTGCCGGAACATAGTAAGCAATTAGAATGATCTTTAATATCAAATCATAGACTTTTGGACGAATCTTATCTGCAAAAAACTTTCTTAGTGCCATCCAGAAAACAAACATACAGCTTCCAGTGCACATGGATAAACATATCGCACTAAATATCCTAACCAATATCTCTCTTATGTCTATCATATCTTCTCCTGTCAATCATCGATTTCTTCTAACAACTTTTTGAGTTTCTTTAGTTTCCCCTCATTTAATTTTCCTTTATATAATGTCTTCACCAGATCAAATCCAGATTCTTTGTACCAGAAATTCTTTGTCTTTTCCAATTCCTGTTCTTTATAATCCTGCTCTTCGATCAGATAATTAATATAAGAATATTTCCCAATCTGATATGTTGTCACATATCCTTTCTCTTCTAAATGAAGGACAAATGTACGAATCGTTGTTCTTTTATAATCTTTTCCGTAATCTTGCTTTAGATTTTCAATCAACTGCTGTAATGGCATATCCTTTCCATAATCCCAGATACATTTCATCACAACCTGTTCTGCACTTGTTAATTCTTTTAATTCCATAGCTAAATCCCCTTTATCTTTGTTATTTATTCTATATTTATAGTCATATCGCATTCAATAATACTTCTACTTTGATAGTTATATCATAACAAAAATCTTCTTAAATGTAAATATCCTTTCCTTGCAATTTCGTATGATTTCTTGGAGCTTAATTTATTTGCTTTCATATAAGAAAAAATCGCAGCCAAGATATACCTTAACTACGATCCTTCATTCATTACCCAATTCCGCCTAACGCAATCCCAAGCACCAATACCAAAATACAGATCGGTACATAAATATATTTGCAGATTGGATAATACATCTTTGTAAATTTTGTTTCTCTTCCTTTGTTTATCTGTGTTTCTACATATTTCTTTCCGGCGATCCAGAAGAACATGATTCCTGCGAGTCCTGCTCCTAGTGGGCAGATGTAAATGGATAGGATATCCATCCAGTCAGATACGATGCCCTGGATCAATAAGGAGACGATCACGCCAATCACTGCGATAATCACGCAGGCGGTCTTTCTTCCTACGTGAAGCTTTTCCTGTACGGTTGCGATCGGTGCTTCGTAGAGATTGATCAGTGATGTCATTCCCGCAAAAAGCACTGCAACGAAAAAGATGATCGCGATGATCGTACTTCCTGGCATGGAGCTGATCAGGTTTGGAAGATAGATAAATAACAGCCCCGGTCCTCCTTGATCCAGTGTTGCTCCAGTTGTTGCCATAGCTGGGATGATCACGAGTGCTGCAAGCATCGCAGCAACCGTATCAAAAAATGCAACTCTTGCCGCAGATGATGGGATATCTTCTTCATCGGATAAATACGATCCATAGATCAATGTTCCATTTCCTGCGACGG
>OLNS01000230.1_pt1 | contig 52593 bp, 40 predicted proteins | sample 1673031 | NCBI WGS metagenome assembly OLNS01 (sample SAMEA3136748, study PRJEB25190) | human gut metagenome | biome: human gut; feature: human-associated habitat; material: faeces | place: Austria | collected 2013
AGCAGCAGTTGCACAGCAGGTTGAGCAGGATCATGCTCCAGCACCAGCGCATCAGTCCGCCGGGCTGGGCGTAAGTGGTCTGGGTGCGGTAGGTCTGGCCGGGGTTCTGCAAATTGCGCAGGTGCATCTGGTACTCGGTATTATTCGGGTCCAGCTGGGCGGCGCGGCGGGCGGCCTGCAGGGCGTCGATGCTGTTGCCCAGGCCCTGGTTGGCCAGGGAGGAGAGGTAATACCAGCGGGCGTTCCGGGCGTTCATGCTGTCCAGCACCCGGCGGGCCTCGGCGTAGCGGCGGTTCATGATGAAGTTGCGGGCGGCCTGCATCTCGGCGCTGTCGGTGCTGTTGTAGCTGGCACCGCTCTGCTGCTGGTAGCCGCCAAAGTTGAACCCGAAACCGAACGGGTCGAAATCAAAGCCGCCAAAATCGGTATAGCCGTTGTTCTGGCTGCTGTAATAGCCGTTCTGCTGGTAGCTGCCCTGCTGCTGATAATTGCCGTAGGGGTTGCTGTAGCCCTGCTGCCCGTAACCATAGCCGCCGGCCTGCTGCTGGGTCTCACCCTTGGTGATGGCATCGTAAGCGGCCTGCACCTCCTTGAAGTGCTCTTCAGCCGTCGGGTCGTTGGGGTTCAGGTCCGGGTGCCAGCGCTTGCACTTGGCCCGGTATGCCTTTTTGATCTCTTCATCGCTTGCACCGCGCTGGATGCCCAGCACCTCATAGGGGTCTCTCATCGGTCTACTTCCTCACGTCTCTAGCATTGGTCACAATACTTTCTCAGTCTACAGGAACACAGAGAATAAATCAAGTGTTTCCACGCCCTCTCCGTCATTTTTCTTTGCAAAATGACACCTCTCCCAAAGGGAGAGGCGAGACCTGGCGCGTGAGCGCCCGAGAGGGTTATTTCTCTTTTTTGGCGTTTTTGCAGTTGTATTTGAGCCACACGCCGGAATACAGGATGTTGCGCAGCAAGTCTGCATCCTCCACGCAGGGCAGGCGCTCAAAGCTCTTGGCGCAGCGGGCCAGCAGCAGCTCAAAAATTTCCCGCATCTCTTCTTCGTATCCGGGCTGCTGGCTCAGGGTCTTGAGCGGATTGTAGGCGCCCTTGCGCTGATCCCGCTCTAAATCATCGTAGGCGTCCAGCAGATAGAGATACTTGCCCAGGTGGAAACCGATGCTCCGCAGCTCCGGTGACCAGTGATCCTGCTTGTAATCAAACAGCTCCGCCATCAGCTGGCCAAAGCAGCCGGAGACGGCGTCTAAATCTTCGCTGCCGGCGGCCTCATACTCGGCCAGCTGATCCAGGCAGCTGCGGATGGCCTCACATTGGCGGGGCCATCGGGCGGCGGCGTCCTGTGTGGGGGCAGCCAGCAGTTTTTCAAACCCAAGGCCCAGCAGGCTGTGGTCATCGTTCCATTTATCCTGCGCGTTGTAGTAGTGGAGCGCCACGCTCAGATCGGCGCAGTAATCGGTGGGGCCGCTGGAACGCCAGTGGATCTTCCGCACCGGGTGGATGGGGCAGTGCCCGCAGCCCTGCACGCACTCCGTCTCGCCCTCGTACAGGCTGGAGAGGAGCAGGTTCAGAAACGTCAGGTCATAGCTCAGGGTCAACCGCCCGCGCAGGCCGTGCAGCGCGCCAATGCGGCGGCAGAGCCCGCAGTAAGCGGTGCGGTAGCGGGCCTGCGCCTCCGGGGAGAGGGCGGCCTGATTGGGGATCACATAACCAAACATAACTCAGCTCTTTTTGATGAACTGGGTGCCGCAGCGGGGGCAGGAGATCTGGATGCGGCCCCGGCCCCGGGGCACCCGCAGCTTCTGGCGGCACTGGGGGCAGCGGTAGTAGTGGTAAAGCTTGCGGTTCGCCCACTGGTCTTTCAGGCCGTTGGCCTTGCCGGTGATGCGGTCCTTGATGGTGTAGAACTTATAGTTCTCTTCGGTGCGCTTGGAGATGTTGCGGCTCAGAGAGCGGTAGTAGCACAGGATCAGCAGCACCATGCCCACATAAGTGAACAGACTGACCCGGGTGATCAGGGAAATCAGCAGCATCACGATCGAGGCAATGCTCAAAAACTGGTTCAGGCCATCCGTGCCATAGCGGCCGATCATAAACTGGCGGAGTTTTTCTCTCATAAACGTCATCCATTCCTTTGCAAATACGCTTAAAAAGGAGGGCAGCCGGTGCTGCCCTTAACTGTTTCTTTGCCATTAGGATACCATGCAACCATGATAAAACTTTGAACAGAGTGCAAATCTATCATGAAAGGACGGGGTTTAAGCTCTGGATTCCTCCCGGCAGCGGATGGTCAGCACGGCCTCGGTGTCCAAAGCACCCTCCATTTTGCAGTGGAGCACGGCCCGGCCAGCCTCGCCGGTGGTAGCCAGATAGGTGCCCGCCATGCCGCCCCGCAGCGGCACGACACTGGGGCCAAGGATCTCCACGGGGCCTTCCACGCTGAGCTGAACAGCCTCGCTGCAGTAGGGCAGGAGGTTGCCGTTCTGGTCGATGGCCCGCAGGCTGACGGCGGCGCAGTCCCAGGTGGGGCCGTCGGTCAGGATGGGGTTGTGGACGGTGCATTCCAGCCGGACGCTCTGCACGGGCTCCCGGATGACGGTCTTGACGGCCCGGCCATGCCAGACGGCCTCAAAGCGGTAGACACTGGTGGGGCTGCCCAGCACGCCGATGTACTTGTAATACATCCGCAGCAGCTCCTGCGCGCTGAGCCGGAGCGAAAGCATCCGAGCCCGGGACAGGGGCGAGAGCTCCATGGCGTCCCGGCGCATCTCGTTGAGGATGGCGGCCACCTGCGGGGCTGCGGCCCGGTCCAGCCCCTCGTATTTTTCCAGCAGGGAACCCACGAAATCCTGGATCTCAATGGGCGGGTGCGGGAGGGCGGCAAACCGGCCCCGGCGGTCGGGCGCGAACTCGGCCACAAAATCGTTGTCGCGGTACAGGCGGACACTCTCGGCGTTGGTAAAGACCCAGCAGGCCACCGGAATGCCGCCGGGCAGATCGCCCAATGCCATGCCGGAAGAGACTTCCAGCACGATGTCCGAGGGAGCGCGGGGCGTTTTCTGGCTGGCATAGACGGCGGCGGAGAGCTTCGGGTTGCGGAACAGGTCCATCACGCCGTGGTAGCTGACGCGGTCGCCGCTGCCAAACTCCCGGTGGGTGTTGTAATCGGTCATGCACCAGCCAAAGCTGCCGGCCACGCCCTGCTGGGCGATGCTGTCGTTGAGGACAGCCGCGTAGCGCAGAGCCTGCGCCAGCCGGTGGGGCTCGTCGTCAAAGGCTTTGGCGGGGAACTGCTGCCCCCCGAACTCGCTGATGAGGTAGCCCTTGCGGGTGTCGGGCGTCACGTTGCCGCGGGCCTCGCAGCCCGGGCCGCGGCCCCGGTAGGAATAATCGTTGTAGGCGTACACGTCCTCCAGCAGCTGGCTTTTCCGGCTGCTGCGGGCTCCCGCCGTGGGGCGGGTGGGGTCCAGGCGGCGCACCGTCTCGTTGGTGCGCTTATAAAAGGCTTCGTCGTCGGCACTGCCGCTGACCCGCACGCCCCACAAGAAGATACTGGGGTGGTTGCGGTACTGGCAGACCATCTCCCGGCAGTTCTGCAAAGCCTGGGCTTTCCAGGTGTCGTCGCCCAGGTGCTGCCAGCCGGGCATTTCCGTGAACACGAGGATGCCCAGCTCGTCGCAGGCATCGAGGAACGCCGGGCTGGGGGGACAGTGGCTGGTGCGGACGGCGTTGCAGCCCAGCTCTTTTTTCAGCAGCTGGGCATCCAGCCGCTGGATGCTGTCCGGCATGGCATAGCCCTGGTAGGCGTAGCTCTGGTGGCGGTTGAGGCCCCGCAGCTCCACCCGCTGGCCGTTGAGGTACAGCCCCCCGGCCACAAACTGGAGGGTGCGGAAGCCAAACCGGGTGCTCCGCTCATCCAGGACACGGTCCGGCAGGCCGTTGGTGCCCGGACGGATGAGCCGGACGGTAAGGGTGTAGAGGGAGGGGTGTTCGAGGCTCCAGGGGTGGACGCCGTTCAAGGTGCCCACGATCGGGAGGGAGAGCTCCCCCTGGTAGAGGGCCCGGCTGCCCGAGGGGCTGCGGATCTCGGCCTGTAACGTGCAGCCCACCGTCTCGCCCACGGTGGAGGAATAGATGCGGAAATCGCCCTCGGCCTTTGCCTCGATGAAGATATCCCGCAGGTAGGCGGGCTCCTTGATGTCCAGCGAGACGGCGCGGTAGATGCCGCCGTAGGTCAGGCCGTCCAGCTGGCCGCCAAAGGGCGGGATGTTCAGATCCTCGCGGCTGTCGCACCGGACGGCCACCACGTTTTTCTGGCCCAGCCGGAGAGCGGCGGTCAGATCGACCGTAAAAGCAGTGTAGCCGCAGCCGTGGTGGAACATCCGCCGCCCGTTGCAGAAAACGGTGGCGTCGTGGGCCACTGCCCCGAACGTGAGCAGGACCGTGCGGCCCTCCCACTCCTTGGGCGCAAAAAACTCTTTCCGGTAGCCGGAAAGCCGCTGGTAATCGTTCTCGTTGCAGTAGTTGTAGGGCAGGGGCTTGACCGTATGCGGGACGCGCACGGGGGTCAGCTCTTCCGCGCGGTCCGGCTGTACGAGTGCGGGGGTAAAGACGGGGGCAAACAGCCAGCCGTCGTTCCAATCGTAGTGTTCCATCGCCGTTCTCTCCCTCGGTGAATCAACATTCTCCTCCTATGCTACCACAAAGTTATGAACGAAAAAAGCACCGAAGTGCAATTTCGGTGCTTTCATGGGAAAATTATCGAATAAAATTGGTCATGGGGCGGCGGGGGTTCTCCGGGTGGGAGATCCCGGCGGCCTTGCCTGCCTCGATGCACTGGAGCAGCCAGGCCATGTTCCGGCCCAGCTCTTTCATCACGGCGCAGCCCTCTTCATCCTGCAAAACCTGTTCGGGGGTGGAGCCGTGCACCATGGGCCAGTAGGAGCCGCTCACCAGCGGCATGTGGAAGAACTCCGGGTACTTGGCCAGCTGGTCCAGCGTGGCCGTGGTGCCGGCCCGGCGGGCGGAAGCGCAGATGGCGGCGGGCTTATAGGCCAGATACTTGCCGCCCGCGTAGGCCAGACGGTCCAGGAAGCTGGTCATGTTGCCGGAGGCGGAAGCATAGTGCACCGGGGTACCGAAGACAAAGGCGTCGGCGGTCCGGGCTTTCTCGATGGCCTCGTTGACCACGCCGCCAAACACGCAGCCATTGCCCTTGGCACAGCCGCCGCAGCCGATGCAGCCGCCCACGGGCTTGGTGCCGACATTCAAAATCTCAGTGGTGATGCTGGCGGCGTTGAGCTCCCCGGCCACCAGGCTGAGGGCGGTGTAAGTGCAGCCCTTTTCGTGGGGACTGCCGTTGATGAGCAGAACATGCATAACAAATACTCTCCTTTGTGCGCCGCGCGGAAGTTCCGGCGCGTTCTGGCCTGATTTTAGCACAAAACAGCCCGGAGCGCAACGCAGCTACTTGACAAAGCACGGGGATTTGACTTTAATATAAAGTTACGAAAACAAGAGCTTTAAAGGAGGCCAAACATGCGCGTAATTGCAGGAGAAGCCCGGGGCAGACGGCTGGAAGCACTGCCCGGCACCGACGTGACCCGCCCCACCCTCGATCAGGTCAAGGAGGCCATGTTCAGCATCGTCCAATTTGATCTGCCCGGCGCCCGGGTGCTGGACCTGTACGCTGGCAGCGGCCAGCTGGGCATCGAGGCCCTTTCCCGCGGGGCGGCCCGCTGCGTTTTTCTGGATGAGAACCGCGACGCCGTGAACATCGTGATGAAAAACTGCAAAAACTGCGGCGTGTTTGACCGCAGCCGGGTCAACATCGGCGAGGCGGCCCGCTACCTCTCGGCCTGCCATGAGCAGTTCGACCTGGTTCTGCTGGACCCGCCGTTCCGGGGTGGTACGCTGGAAAAGATCCTGCCCGGCGTGGAGAAACGGGTGGCACCCGGCGGCATCGTTCTGTGCGAAAGTGAGACGGGCCTGGTGCTGCCTGCCGAGGTGGGCAGCCTGACCCTCAAAAAGCAGTATAAATACGGCAAGGTGCTGCTGTGGAAGTACACCAAACCCATGGCTGCCGAGGAAGAAACCGGAGGAGTGGAAGAATGAACGTAAACGAGCTTCTGGATACCATTGAGGACGCGCTGGAAGAGAGCGCCGGAATGCCCCTTTCGGGCGGCAAACGCATTGTGGACGTGGAACAAATTCGGGACTATCTGGACGAGATCCGCTCGAACCTCCCGGTGGAGCTGCGGCAGGCCCAGTCCATCGTCAGTGACCGCGCCCAGCTGATTGAATCGGCCAACGCGCAGGCACAGGCCATCGTGAAAAAGGCGGAGGAGCGTGCCCGCATCCTGGTCAGTGAGGCGGAGATCGTAAAAGCGGCGCAGCAGCGCGCTTCCGAGATCGTCTCTGCCGCCCAGACCGAGGCCCGCACCGTCCGCCAGACCGTGACGGACTACTGTGACAACATGCTCAAGACCACTGAGGAGACCATGGCGGAAAATGCCGCCCAGGTCAAGAGCGTGCGGGCAAACCTGCGCCAGCCACCCCGCAAAACCACCCTGTAACCAGAGAAATTCGGCGGGCAAAATCGACCCCGAAAACAGAGCGTCTCGCTTCTGCGGCCCCTGTGAGCAAAAATGACGGCTCACAGGGGCATTTTTTGTCACATTTGGCAAGCGGAAAATCCTTGCAATCGGGGGCTTGATTTGTTAAAATAAACTTGTGTCAGTGGGAGCGGAAGAATGGTGCAAAATTCCAACGCTTCCAGCCTGACAGCATCCCAATTTTGAGACATTTGAAAGGAGGCTGGGCCCTGTGGAACCACAAACCAACCCGCAAGCCTTTGACCCGGCCTCGTTTGAGCATATCCCTGTGCTGCTGAACGAGTGCCTGGACGGGCTTGCCATCGACCCGGCAGGCATTTACTTGGACGGCACGGCGGGCGGCGCGGGACACTCCCGGCAGATCGCCCTCCGGCTGGATGGCGCAAAGGGCGGGCGGCTCATCTCGCTGGACCAGGACCCGGACGCGGTACAGACCGCCCGGGCGCGGCTGGCGGGCCTGCCTGCCACGGTGGTACAGATCAACTTCCGCTATGCCGGACAAGCTCTGGAGCAGCTGGGCATTGAGAAGATCAATGGCGCGCTGCTGGACCTGGGCGTTTCCAGCCACCAGCTGGACGACGCGGCCCGGGGCTTTTCGTACCGGGCGGACGCCCCGCTGGACATGCGGATGAGCCAGGAGGGAGAGACCGCCGCCGACCTCGTGAACACCGAGAGCCGGGAAGAGCTGGCCCGCATCCTGCGCGATTACGGCGAGGAGCCCTTTGCCTGGCAGATCGCGGGCAAGATCGTGGAGGCGCGGGAGACGGCCCCCATTGAAACAACGCTTCAGCTGGCCGATATCGTGGCCAGTGCCATGCCGCCTGCGGAGCGGCGCAAAAACAAAAACCCCTCGCGGCGCACGTTCCAGGCGCTGCGCATTGCGGTCAACCATGAGCTGGACGCTCTGGAGGAGGGGCTGGACACCATTTTTGAGCATCTTGCCCCGGGCGGGCGGCTGTGTGTCATCACATTCCACTCGCTGGAAGACCGGCTGGTAAAGAACAAGTTCCGCCGCTGGTCCACTGCCTGCACCTGCCCGCCGGAGTTCCCGGTCTGCGTCTGCGGCGGCAAAGCCAAGGCGAAGCTCATCACCCGCAAACCCATTGAGGCGAACACGCGGGAGCTGGAAGAAAACCGGCGCAGCCGTTCCGCCCATCTGCGGGTACTGGAAAAAATTTGAATGCGTTACGGCATCTGAGTGAGGAGGAGACCTACCATGGGCCAGGCAGCATATGATATGAACGCGGTGCGCCGCAGAAGAGCACCGCAGACGCGGAAGAACGTCCCTCTGCGGGTGGAAAAAGGCGGCAAGCGGCGCCTTACCCCGTTCCAGGCTGCCATGCAGCACGCCATCCAGCTCATCTCGGTGGCGCTGATGGTGGGTTTTGCGGTCAGCCTGCTGTGGAGCGAAGCCCAGCTGGTGGAGCTCAACGACCAGATCCAGGATGCCAAAGCGCAGCTGGTGAGCGAGCAGAGTCAGTATACATACTACAACAGTGCCCTGAACAGCAAAACGAACATCACCAGTGTGGAGGAAGCGGCCAGCCGCCTTGGCCTCATGAAGATCGACCAGAGCCAGATCACCTACATCCGGCTGGATGCGGGCAGCGTGCTGGTGCGGAAAGAATCGGCAGTCCACCAGTGGACGGATTTTCTGCACGATGGTGCCATGACCATCATTGGCGCGGTCAACCAGGCAAAATAAAACGAAATGACGGGAAAGCGTGCGGCAGTGCACGCTTTTTCGGTTTCTGCAGGAGTACGCAATGCAAGAATCCCCCAAGAACCATAAAAAAATCTACTACCGTCTGCGCCGCAGCGACCCGCACGAGCGTCTTGGCGCAACGCTGCGGCATTTCAGCTTCGGCGCGGCGGTCTTTTTTGTTGTGGCGGCGGCGGCCATCGTCATCCACAGCCTATATGACATCCAGATCCGGGATGGTGCCCAGTACCGCCAGTACGCCGCCCAGCAGCAGCTGCTGGACAGCACGATTCAGGCTACCCGCGGCGAGATCTACGATACCTCGGGCATCACGCTGGCATCCACCAGCGTGGTATGGACCATCTGGGCCGACCCCAGCTACAGCAGCGCTCTCTTCACCAGCCAGACGGACGACGACACCAAGGTGGTGACCAAGACCATCGACCCCGCTGCCCTCAATGAGGTGAGCACCCAGATCACCCTGCGGCTGCTCTCGGGCGATGGCGCGGCGCTGGACAGTGTGGACACTTCTTCTGAAGCCTACAAGACCCAGTATCAGATGGTGTACGACGCCCTCTCCCAAAACGATTCGTCCTATCAGGTGCTGGCCACCAAGGTCAACAACGCCGTCAAGCTCTCCATTGAAAAATACGTCTCGGAGTACAACAAGGCCCACAAAAAAGCCAACGCCGAAAAAGGCATCCGCAAGGGCCGCGTCTCTGTCTCCTCCACCAAGAGCTTCCAGCGGGATTACCCCTATGGTGCCTTTGCGGCCTCGGTGCTGGGCTTCTGCGATGCCGACGGCTACGGTACTTATGGCCTCGAAAAATCCTATGAATCCACGCTGGCCGGTGTGAATGGCCGCACCATTACTCTCCGCAATGCCTATGGCAACGCCATTGCCGACGAGAACGCCACCACTTACGAAGCCAAGGACGGCTCCAACCTCGTTCTCTCGCTGGATGTCAATATCCAGGAAGTGGTGGAGCGGTATCTGAACGAGGCCATCAAAGCCAACAATGTCGAGAACCGTGGCGCCGCCATTGTGATGAACGTCAAGACGGGTGCCATTCTGGCCATGGCCTCCAAGCCGGATTTTGACCCCAATAACCCGCTGGATTACAGCCAGAACCTGACTTATCTGGATGAACTGGTCCACGCGGAGCCGGAGCTCTACGGCATCTATCAAAAAGATGAGAATGGCAACTACATCACCGATGAGCGGGGCAATAAGATTCTGGACCCGGAAGGCGATTACTCGGGCTATTACCGTGATATCCAGTGGAAGAACAAGACCATCACCGAGCTGTACTACCCCGGAAGCGTCTTCAAGGTCATCACGGCGGCCATGGGGCTGGACTCTGGCCATGCCACCCTCAACACCACCCTGAACTGCTCCGGTGCCTACACCATTGCCAAGCAGACCTACCACTGCGCCGGCAAAAAGGCCCACGGCGTGCAGAATCTGGCCATGGCCCTGCGGAACAGCTGCAACATCTACTTCATCCAGCTGGGCCAGCGGGTGGGTTCCAGCCTCTTCTACGATTACTTTGACGCGTTCGGTTTCACCGAGCGGACGGGCGTGGATCTGCCCAACGAGACGAACTTTATGCAGTACTACAACGCCAGCCAGCTGGGCGAAGTCCAGCTCGCTTCCTCGGCCTTCGGTCAGGCCATGGCGGTCACGCCGCTGCAGGTCTGCACCGCCGTTTCGGCAGCCGTCAACGGCGGCTACCTCGTCACCCCCCATGTGGTGGATAAGATCACCGACCAGAACGGCAACGTCATTCAGGAGATCGGTTCCAACATCCGCCGTCAGGTCATCAGCGAGAGCGCCAGCGACGCCATCCGCCAGATCATGGAATACGAAGTGGCGGACGGCACGCAGGGCGGCGGCGCCAACGCCTACGTGGCGGGCTACCGCATCGGCGGCAAGTCCGGTACGTCCGAGCAGCTGAACATGGACCGCCGCGCCGACGGCGACTACAAGAAAGTGGCCTCCTTTGCGGCGGTTCTCCCTGCGAATGATCCGGAGATTCTGGTCTACGTCATGCTGGACGACCCCAACAACGCCAGGACGGACTACTCCTCCATTCTGGCGGCGCCTGTGGTGGGCAACATCATCAGTGAGGTGGCCCCCTACTTGGGCCTTGCGACCGACGGCGTGGACCGCGGCCAGACCAGCTACAAGGTGCCCAACCTCATCGGGCAGGAGTGGAGCAACGCACAGGTCTCCCTGAACATCAAGGGCCTCAAGCATCAGCTCATGGAGAGCAGCTCCGACCAGACCGCCGCCGTGGTCACTTATCAGTATCCCCGCGCCGGGGCCGAGGTGCCCTACGGCACCACCATCTACCTGTACACGGACACTTACGAGGGCAGCCACACCGAGGTGCCGGATGTCAGCGGCAAGAGTGCTGAGTTTGCCCGCCAGATGCTGGCGGCAGCGGGCCTGAACTGCACGGTGGAAGGCGATGCCAACGGTCTGGTCCAGAGCCAGAGCGAGGCCCCCGGCACCAGCGTCCAGCGTGGTACCATCGTTACAATTACTTGTGGATAAATGAGGAGTACAGCTATGGATAAAATCAGTGCAAGCGTTCTTTTAAAAGGCCTGGCCCCGGAGGGCTTTGCCGATGAGGCAGCCATCGACCTTGTGACCACCGACAGCCGCGAGGTGCGCCCCGGGTGCATCTTTGTGGCGTTCCCCGGTGAAAAATTTGACGGCCACGATTTCGCGGCCAAAGCGCTGGAAGAAGGGGCCGAATATGTCGTCCTCAACCACCCGGTGAAAGATGTCCCGGCGGGAAAGTGCTTCCTCTGCCCGGACAGCTACCGTGCCATGATGATAATGGGTGCCAACTACCGCCGCCAGTTTTCCCCCAAGGTGGTGGGCGTGACGGGCAGCGTGGGCAAGACCACGACCAAACAGATGACCTACGCCGCCATTGCGGGCTTTGGCAATACCATCAAGACCGAGGGCAACCAGAACAACGAGCTGGGCCTGCCCCGCACCATGTTCCGCATCGGCAAAGAGACGGAGTACGCGGTGGTGGAGATGGGCATGAGCCACCGGGGCGAGATCGAGCGGCTGAGCCGTTGTGCCCGCCCGGATGTGGGCATCATCACCTGCATCGGTGTGTCGCACATTGGAAACCTGGGCAGCCAGGAGAACATCTGCAAGGCCAAGCTGGAGATCTGCGAGGGCCTGCCCAACGGTGCCCCGCTGGTGCTCAATGGGGATGACCCGTTCCTGCGGGCCGCAAAGCTGCCGGAGCATGTCCGCCCGATCTGGTTCAGCCTGGGGGATGAGAACGCGGACGTCTGCGCCCTGAACATCCGGCAGGAGGACGACGGCATGACCTTTACGCTGGAAGACCGGGAGGAAGACACCACCGAGGTGCACATCCCGGCCATGGGCCGCCACAATGTGGCCAACGCGCTGGCGGCTTACGCCGCCGCCACCCGGCTGGGCCTGAACGCCAAGCGGGTCATTGCGGGGCTGAGCCAGTTCCAGCAGACCGGGATGCGCCAGAAAGTGGTCCACAGCAAGGGCGTGGATGTCATCGAGGACTGTTACAACGCCAACCCCGACAGCATGAAAGCCGCGCTGGCCATGTTCAAAGAGTACCCCTGCAAGCGCCGCTTTGCCCTGCTGGGCGATATGCTGGAGCTGGGCGAGATCAGCCCGGAAGCCCATGAGACGGTGGGCAAACAGGCTGCGGAATACGGCGTGGACTTCCTCGTGGCCTATGGCCCGGAGGCGAAACGCACGGCCCAGGCTGCCGCGGCTGCCGGGGTGGAGGCCCGCCATGTGGATACCTACCGGGAGGCGGCAGAACTGCTGCTGGCCCGGATGCAGCCCGGCGACGCGCTGCTGGTCAAGGCCAGCCGGGGCATGGCGCTGGAAAAAGTGCTCGAAATCTTTTACAATGAGCAAAAATAAAAAGAAATATCAATTGGAGTAATACAAAAATGATCCGTTTTGCCTTGATCGTCGCCTCAACGCTGGGGTTCTTCCTCACGGCGGCGCTCGGGAATTTCATGGTGCCGCTGCTCCGGGCGTTCGGCCCCGGGCAGGAGCCCGAGGCACCGCAGACCTCTCAGCTGCAGCCGGACAGCGACCCGGACGACCTGCCGCCCCCGGCCACCCCGACCATGGGGGGCCTCTGCCTCATGGTGGGCACGCTGGCAGCGGTGGGCGTGGGCTGGACGGCCGCCTGCGTGGCAGAGCCTGCCCTGCTGGGGGATGAGGGCCTGTGGACCACCCGGCTCCTCATCGCGCTGTTTGGGGCGCTGGCCTTTGGGGCCGTGGGCCTGGCCGATGACCTGGCCCGCCTGCGCCGCCATGCCCCGCTGGGCCTCCGCCGCCCGGTGCGGCTGGGGCTGGAGGCCGCGGCTGCTGCCGCCGTGCAGGTGCTGCTGGCGGCCAACCACTGCCTTGCCACCGGGCTGGTACTGCCCGGCCTTGGTTACTGCGAGCTGGGCGTGCTGGCCCCCATCGTGTGGGGGCTGCTCCTCGTCGGCCTTGCCGAGAGCGCCCGGGTGGCCGATGGAGCGGACGGCGTGGTCTGCGGGAGCGCGTTCCTCGGGATGCTGGGCCTTATGGGAGCCATGACCATTCTGGGCTGGTTCCCGCTGGGGGTGCTGCCTGCCGCATTGGCCGGGGCGCTGATGGCGCTCCTGCTCTGGAATTTCCCGCCTGCCAAGCTGCTGCCCGGCAGCGTGGGCAGCCTGTTCCTGGCCGGGGCGCTGGGCTGCGTGCCGTTGAGCATCGGTTGGCCGGGCCTGAGTGTGCCGCTGGGCCTGCCTTATTGGCTGGAGGGCGGCATGGTGGCGCTGCAGATCCTGGTCTATCAGGCATCAAAAGGCCGGAAGCAGCTCTTTGGCACCGCGCCGCTCCACCGCTGGCTGGAAAAGCGGGGCCGTGCCCCCATCTCAATTTTTTACACGTTCTGTGTCTTTGCCATGCTGGGCGTCGCACTGGCGATGCAGATGGCAAAGATCAGCTGATTCAGAGGGAGGAATGCAGATGGCGACCATCCGCAGAAAAAAGACGGAACCTTTTTCCATCTTACAGCGCGACCCCGGCCCCTGGCCAACGCTCCTCATCAACTGGATGGCGACGCTGGGCATCATCGTGATCTTCGGGCTGGTGATGCTGTTCAGCGCCAGCTACACCACAGGCTACCTCCGCTTTGGCGACAGCCTGCACTTTATCCGCAGCCAGGTGCTCTGTCTGGGGCTTGGCGTTGTGGCCATGGCCCTGTTTTCCTATATCGACTACCGTTTTCTGCGCAAGCTGGTCTGGCCGGGGTATCTGCTCTGTCTGGTACTGCTGGTGCTGGTGCTGTTCAGCACGCCGCTCAACGGCTGCCGCCGCTGGATCTCGTTCGGCGGCTTTACGGTGCAGGTATCGGAGATCGCCAAGTTTGAGATGATCCTGCTCACGGCCCATCTGGCCGCCAAGGCCCCCCGGCTGGAAAAGCTGGACCCCGGCTCCAACCGCCGGGTGCCACCCAGCGTCTGGCTCTACCAGCGCCTGGTGCGGGAGCTCATCGTTCCGCTGCTGCCCCTGCTGCTGGTGCTGGCGCTGCTGGTGCTGGAGCCCCACATGTCCGGCATCGTGCTGACCACGGCCATCGTGGGCACCATCCTGCTGCTGGGCGGAAACGGCGGCATCATCACCTGGGCGGGGGCTGCTACCGGCATTTTCCTGCTGGAGACACTGCTGCAGCACATTGATTCCATCCCGTACCTGCAGAGCCGCCTCGACGGCTGGACGCAGGACCTCTCCCAGATGACGGACCAGACCCTGCAGAGCCTGTACGCCATCGGTTCCGGCGGCGTGACCGGCCTCGGCCTTGGCAACAGTATTGAAAAACAGCTCTGGCTGCCCGAGAGCAACAACGACTTCATCTTCTCCGTGGTCTGTGAGGAGCTGGGTTTTGTGGGGGCCGTGCTGGTCATCCTGCTGTTTGTGCTGTTTCTGGTGGAGGGGCTCTGGCTGGCGTTCCACGCCGAGAACCGCTACTGCACCTTAGTGGGCATCGGCATCATGGCGCAGATCGCGTGGCAGGTGTTCTGCAACATCGCGGTCGTCACCAACACCCTGCCCAATACCGGCATTTCGCTGCCGTTCTTCTCTTCGGGCGGTACGAGCCTGATCCTGCTGCTGGCCGAGATGGGCGTTATGGTCAACATCGGCCGCAACGGCGAGCGCGCCCGCCTGGAGCGGGAAAACCTGCATCATTTGCGGGAAGAGCAGCGGAAAGCCAAAACCATCGTGCTGAATACGGCACGCAATGCCCAGCCGGAACGGTAATGGGCCTATCAGGAGGGAAATTGTATGAAAGTTCTGATCGCTGCCGGCGGCACGGCCGGCCATATCAACCCGGCGCTGGCCATTGCGGGTGCCCTGAAAAAAGCCGACCCCACCGCTGAGATCCATTTTGCAGGCCGGAAAGAGGGCATGGAGTACCGCCTGGTCACCCAGGCGGGCTACCCGTTCCATCACATTGAGATCACGGGTTTCCAGCGCAAACTCTCGCTCAACAACATCCGGCGGAACATCATCACCCTGTGGAACCTGGCCCTCTCGGGGCCCACGGCGAAAAAGATGATGAAAGAGATCCAGCCGGACCTCGTCATCGGCTGCGGCGGCTATGTCTCCGGCCCGGTGGTGCGCTGCGCCGCCAAGCAGGGCATCAAGACCGCCCTGCATGAGCAGAACGCGTTCCCCGGCGTGACCAACAAACTGCTGGCCCCGGATGTGGACATCGTGTTCGCCGCCGTGCCCGCCGCCGTGGAGAAGCTGGGTGCCCCGGAAAAGACCATCGTGGTGGGCAACCCGGTCCGCCCGGAGGTGTTTGCGCAGGCCAAGAACCGTGACGCCATCCGTGCCGAGCTGGGCGCGGGCGACCGGACGATCATCCTGTCGTTCGGCGGCAGTCTGGGTGCCCGTCGTGTCAATGAAGTGGTGGCCGACCTCTGCGCCTGGGAACAGAAGAATGCAAAGCCGGTGCTCCACCTGCATGCCACCGGTCAGTACGGCGTGGAGCTGTTCCAGAATCTGGAAAAAGAAAAGGGCTTTGCCCCGGGCGAGAGCCTTGTGGTAAAAGAATACATCAACAACATGCCGGAGCTGCTGGCGGCTGCCGATCTCGTCATCAGCCGCGCCGGCGCGCTGACGCTGGCCGAGCTGGAGGCCGTGGGCCGCGCTGCAGTCCTGATTCCCAGCCCCAATGTGGCGGAGAACCACCAGTATTACAACGCCCTCGAGCTGCAGAAAGCCGGGGCCGCCGTGGTCATTGAGGAAAAAGACCTGACCGGGGAAAAGCTGGTGCAGACCGTTTCCGACATGCTGGCCCAGCCCGGCAAGCTGGCTGAAATGGGCCAGAACGCCCGGAAGCTCTCAGTGGACGACAGCCTGGACCGCATTGCAGACGCCCTGCTCAAGCTGGTCAAGACCCCGTAATTGCACCGGGAGACAACTTGTGATAAAATCAGACGGAAAGGAGGGGAGGCCCCATGGCACAGAACCGCAGGCGTGAGAATCCAAACCGGAACCAGAGCCGCCCGGCGCAGGAAAATACAGCCCGCCGCCGCAGCCGTTCCAACGCTTCCGGCCGCCGCCGGGTGTATGACCAGGCGCAGGACGCCCGCCGTGCCTCCTCTCAGCGCCGGGGCAGCCCGCAGGGCTACCAGGAGCAGACCATTGATTTTGCAAACGGCAGTGTGCGCTATGAGCAGCCCCGTCGGGCAGATAACAGCATCCAGTTCCCCCGGCAGGGAAGGCAGATGTCCGGCTCTGCCGGGCAGAACGGCGCGGGCCGCTCCCGGAGCGCCCAGGACCGTGCCCGCGGCCGGAATGGGAGCAGCACCCGCCCGGCGAACGGAGCCTCCAGAGGCGCGAAAAACGGCCCCAGGGGGCGGATGCGCCCCACGGAGGCCAACCTCCGCAGCCCCAGCCGCCGGGAGAGCAAAAAGAAGCGGAAGCTGACCCGCGCGGCCATCCGGCGGCGCAGGATCATCCGCCGTCTGACCGCCTTTGCCCTGCTGCTCTGCGTCATTGCGGCGGGCGTTTACCTCACGGTCACCATGCTGTTCAAGATCAGCTCCATTCAGGTGCAGACGGCGGACGGCACGCAGGTGGCCGAGGTGGGCGGCTACGCCAGCGAGCAGATCTTGCAGGCGCTGGGCGTCCACACCGAAGAGAACATCTTCAGCTTTGACCCGGGCCAGAAATCCAAGGAGCTGGAAAAAGCGTTCCCCATGCTGGAGTTCATCCATGTGGAGCGGCAGTACCCCGGCACCGTGGTGGTCCAGGTGACAGAAGCCCGGCCCACCTACGCCATGCAGGTGGAGGGCGGCTGGCTGACCCTCTCGGCCAGCCTGAAGATCCTGTCCAAGGATGCCGCCCAGCCAGCGGGCTTTGCCACCCTTTACGGCGGGGAGCCGGTGTCTACCACGCCCGGCGAACAGCTGGACTTTGCCGCGGCCCCCGCCGCCAGCAGTGCGGCCGCTTCAGAGAATGCCAACAGCGCGGCTTCTTCGGAAACAGAGGCGGAGACCGACCAACGGCTGGAATCGCTCAACACGCTGATGTCCGCACTGGACAGCTACGGGATGCTGGGCGACGCCACCCGCATGGAGTTTGCGGACACCGAGGAAATGGCCTTTTTGTATCAGGACCGCATCAGCGTCCTGCTGGGCACGCTGAATGAGCTGGATTACAAGCTCAAGCTGGCCCAGTATGTCCTGCTCAACCAGGACGGCAAGGGCTGCGCCGCCACCGATACCGGTCTGCTGGACTTGAGCCACCTGAGCGCGTCCAGCACCCGGAAATTCCGCTTTGCGCAGGGCGAACCTACCCTGCCCTCGGGCTATCTCGTGCCGGAAGTTTCCACACCGGAGGAAACACCGGTGGAAAACCCGAACGCCGCTGAGGCGGATCCCCCGGCGGATACCCCGGCGGATGCTGAGCTCTCCGCGGAGACGTCGGCAGCGCCGGAGACTGACCCTGCGGCCGGAGCGGAAACTCCGCCGACGGAAGAAGCAGCAAATCAGGAAACCACCAATCAGGGATGAGGAGTGTATTACTTATGAAACTGGAACAACTGATGGAGGATGTGCCCTTTACCCTCGTGCAGGGCACCCTGGAGACCGAAATCGAGGATATCATCTACGACAGCCGCAAAGCCGCGCCCGGCCTGCTGTTCGTCTGTATCGTGGGCACCCAGCGGGACAGCCATGATCTTGCCGCCGACTGCGTGGCAAAGGGCGTCAATACGCTGGTCATCCAGCACGATATCGACCTCTCGGCCATGCCGGACGTCAATGTCATCAAGGTGGAGAGCAGCCGCTACGCCATGGCAAAAATGAGCGCCAATCTGTTCGGCAATCCCTCCCGCCAGATGACCATGATCGGTGTGACGGGCACCAAGGGCAAGACCACCACCACCCACATGATCAAGAGCGTGCTGGAAGCCGCGGGCCGCAAGGTGGGCATGATCGGCACCAACGGCATCTACTTCCTGGGCCACCACAAGGAGACGGCCAACACCACGCCCGAGAGCTATGAGCTGCAGAAGACGTTCCGCCAGTTCCTGGACGCGGGCTGTGATACGGCATTGATGGAAGTCTCCAGCCAGGGCCTGATGATGGACCGTGTGGCGGGCATCCACTTCCATGTGGGCGTCTTCACCAACCTTTCGCCGGACCATATCGGCCCCGGTGAGCACAAGACCTTTGAGGAATACCGCGGCTGGAAAGGCAAGCTGTTCCAGCGGTGCGATATCGGCGTGGTCAACATCGACGACGCCAACACCGAGGCCCTGCTGGAGGGCCACACCTGCCAGCTGGTGACCTATGGCCGCGGCGAGGCCGCTGATTACCGTGCAGGCGAGTATCAGCTGCTCCGTACCCACGATTTTCTGGGCGTGCAGTTCCATGTCTCCGGCAAGGACGATATGGACGTGAAAGTGAACATGCCCGGCGAGTTCAGCGTGTACAACGCCCTGGCCGCCCTGGCCGTGGGCAAGGTGCTGGGCCTGCCGGATGAGGCCATCCACGAGGGCCTGGGCAAGTGCGTGGTCAAGGGCCGCGTGGAGCTGGTGCCCATCAGCAAGCGGTTCACCATCCTGCTGGACTACGCCCACAACGAAGTCTCCACCGAGAGCCTCCTTACCACCCTGCGGGCCTACCACCCCCACCGGCTGGTGGTGGTGTTTGGCTGCGGCGGCAACCGCTCCAAGCTGCGCCGCTACGGCATGGGCGAGATCTGCGCCAAGATGGCGGATTTCTCTATCGTCACCGAGGACAACAACCGCTTTGAGAAAGTGGAAGACATCATCGCGGACATTCGTGTGGGCATGGAAAAGGGCAACCCGGACGCCAAGTACATCGAGATCCCGGACCGGCTGGATGCCCTGCACTACGCGGTGGACCACGCCCAGGAGGGCGACCTGATCGCCGTTATCGGTAAGGGCCACGAGACCTACCGTGATCGCGAGGGCGTCAAGACCCCGTTCCTGGAGCGGGAACTGCTGGAAGAGTACGCCCGGCAGATCGGCCTGGAATAAATTTGCGAGCAATAAAAAATACCGCTGTGTCGTGTGACACGGCGGTATTTTTTGTAAATTCAGATTCAGGCGTTCAGCTGGGGCACGCTCTCCTCCTGCAGGAGGTTGGTCATGCTCTTGAGGCTGATGCCGATGGTGGACAGGTTGTGCAGCATGGCGCTGGTGGCCGGCTGCAGGATGCCCATGGCACCCAGCACGATGAGGGTGGAGTTGAAGCTCAGCACAAAGTGATAGTTTGCGCTCACCCGGCGCTGCAGCTGGTTGGCAATGGCCTTGAGGGCCACCAGCTCTTCCAGACTGTCGGCCTTGATGGTCACGTCCGCAATCTCGCGGGCAATGGCAGCGCCCGAATTGATGGCAATGCCGATGTCGGCGGCGGAGAGGGCAGGGGAGTCGTTGATGCCGTCGCCGATCATGACGACGGTGTGGCCCTCAGCCTTGGCTTTCTGGACAAAGGAAGCCTTATCCTCGGGCAACACCTCGGCAAAGTACTGGTTCACGCCCACCTGTTTGGCGATGGCAGCGGCGGTGCGGTCGCTGTCGCCGGTCATCATCACGGTGTTGGAGATGCCCAGTTTGCGCAGCTGGCGCAGCACATGGGCGGCCTCGGGGCGGAGCGGGTCAGCGATGCAGATAACGCCCACCAGCTGGCCGGAAGCAGCCATGTAGAGGTGAGAATACTGCGGGTCAAGGTCGTTGAACTTGTCCATTTCGCCTGCGGGGACGGTGCAATGCTCATCCTCAAAGACGAAGTGGTGGCTGCCGATGACCACCCGCTCACCGCCCACGCGGCTGGCGATGCCGTGGGCCACGATGTACTCCACCTCGGAGTGCATCTCCTCGTGGGAGATGCCGCGCTCCCTGGCGGCACGGACCACGGCGTTGGCCATGGAGTGGGGGAAGTGCTCTTCCAGGCAGGCAGCCAGCTGGAGCACCTCACGCTCCTCACAGCCGGAGAACGGAACCACCTGCACCACCTGCGGGGTGGCGTGGGTCAGGGTGCCCGTTTTATCAAACACGATGGTGTCGGCCTTGGCCAGGGCTTCCAGATATTTTCCGCCCTTGACGGTGATGTGGTAGTTGCCGCACTCGCGCATGGCGGAGAGGACGGCCAGCGGCATGGAGAGCTTGAGGGCACAGGAGAAGTCCACCATCAGGATAGAGATGGCGCGGGTCACGTTGCGGGTCAGCGCGTAGGTGGCCACGGTACCGGCCAGGCACCAGGGCACCAGACGGTCGGCCAGCTGCAGGGCGCGGTTCTCCGTGCTGGACTTCAGCTTCTCGGACTCCTCGATCATGGAGACGATCTTGTCGTAACGGTTGGCGCCGCCCTCGGCCTTGGCGGTAAAGACGCATTCGCCCTCTTCCACCACAGTGCCGGCGTAAACGGTGGCACCGGAAGCCTTGCGCACCGGCATGGACTCGCCGGTCAGGGCGGCCTGGTTCACCATGGCCTCGCCCTCCAGAACGGTGCCGTCCAGCGGGATCATGTTGCCGGAGCGGACCACGATCTCGTCGCCCGGGTGGACTTTCGTCAGGGGCACCAGGACCTCGCCGCCCTCGGCACGCACCCAGACCTTATCCACATTCAGGGCCATGCTGCGGGCCAGATCATCGAGGCTCTTCTTGCGGGTCCACTCTTCCAGCAGGGAGCCCAGGTTCAATAGGAACATCACCGAGCTGGCGGTGTTGAAATCGCTGCGCAGGATGGAGGCGCTGATGCTCAGTGCATCCAGCACTTCCACCTCCAGCTTGCGCTGCAGCAGGCAGCGGATGCCTTTCCAGACGAACGCGATGGAGCGCCAGATGGTGTAGGCCGCCGCGATGGGAGCGGGCAGGAACAGCTTGCGGGCGTAGTGGCCGGCCACCAGGGTGAACATCTTATCCTGATATTCCCGGTTGATCTTCCGGCTGTCGTTGGAGGTGACCAGCACATCCAGCTCCGCGTTATCAAATTTATAACCGGCCAGCAGGGCAATGGCTTCCTTGCGGCTGCCGGTGTAGGTCAGCACCACGTCGCCTGTCCGCTCATACACGGTGGCGTGGTGGATGCTGTCCTGATGGTTCAGGTAAGCTTCCAGCACATCGGCACGGTGGAGGGTCATCCGCACAGCGTGGACATGCACCCGCATCCGGCCCCGGCTTTCATGTAAAATCGTACATTTCATCAGTAAGAACCTCTTTTAGGGCAGATTCATGAAAAAGAGCCGCCCGAAGGCGGCTCAGAAGCTGCGGGATTATTCCTCGGTCTTTGCTTCCGTCTCGGCAGCGTCCTCGATGACTTCCTGTGCAGCCTCGGCAGCGCGGGCCTCGTTGATGGCCTTTGCATCGGCCAGGATATCACCGGCCTGCTCCTGGACCTTATTGACAGTCTCCATGGTGGAGTCTTTCATGCGCAGGACAGCGGCAGTGGTCTGGGTGTAAACTTTCTTGGCATCCTTGCTTGCCAGCACTTTGAAACCGGCAGAACCAAACACGACACCACCAACAAACAGAGCAATCTTCTTCACGTCAACCATAGTTGTAAACCTCACTTATTTTTATTTCGGCATCTGGAATGCCTGTCTTGAGCCCCCGCGGCTGCCTTGCCTGCTTTCACCCGATGTCTACAGGCCGAATCCGGGCAGTGGAGGACTACTTCTGGCCATATTGTAGCACGGTTTTTCAAATTTTCAAGGGAATTGAGCTAAATTAAGACGTGCTAACTTTTTACAAAAAGTAGTTAGAAAACGCTATCCCTACGTGTTTTTTATAACAAACCATGGTTTGTGTAGCTGAACAAACCACTCTTTGTAATACGCCGGGAACAAAAAAATCAACGAAATACGGCCCGGAGGGTTGCACTGGGGCAGCGCTTCATTGTACAATAAAGCGTAAGAGAGAAAAACGACCATCCAAAGGGCGGGCAACACTGCCCGGAAGTGAGGAAGATATGAGCGAGAAGGATATCCGGGTGCTGGCACTGGACTTGGACGGCACCCTGACCAATGACGAAAAGAAAGTGACTCCCCGCACCCGCGCGGCGCTGGATGCCGCCGTGGCAAAGGGCGTGACCATCGTGCTGGCCTCCGGCCGCCCCACGGCAGGCATCATGCCGCTGGCAAAGGACCTGGGGCTGGACAAAAAGGGCGGCTGCATCCTGGCCTACAATGGCGGTGCCATCATCGACTGCAAAACGGGGGAGACCCTTTACCAGAAGCGGCTGGACCCGGACATGGTGCCTAAGCTCTGCGCCTTTGCGGCGGAGCAGGACATTGCCATTCTTACTTACAATAAAGAGGGCGTTGTCACCGAGCGCCCGGAGGACGAGTGGGCGGCCCGGGAGGGCTTTACCTGCCACCTGCCCATGATCCAAGTGGAGGATCTGGCGGCTTATGTGGATTACCCCATCTGCAAAATGCTCATCACGCTGGACCCCGCCCGCCGCGACGAAGTCTGCGCCGAGGGGAAAAAGCGGTTTGAGGGGCAGATCGACCTGTACCCCTCCAGCCCGTTCTTCATCGAGGCCGTGCCGCTGGGCGTCGCCAAGGACGTCAGCCTGGGGGCTTTGCTGGAGAAGATGGGGCTGACCCGCGAAAATCTCATGGCCTGCGGCGACGGCCTGAATGACCGCTCCATGCTGGCCTTTGCCGGCACGGGCGTTGCCATGCGGAACGCTGAGGACGCCGTGAAAGCGGTGGCCAGCGATGTGACCACCGCCGACAACAACCACGACGGCGTGGCCGAAGCCATCGAGAAGTTTATTTTGGACTGAGAGGGACGACACAACAATGCCGCAGCGCAATCTGGTTTTATTCGATTTGGAGTGGAACATCGGCTACCAGCCGTATACATTCAACTATCACGGGGTGCAGCAGACATTCCGGGGCGAGATCATTGAGATCGGCGCGGTGAAGATCGACGAGGACGCCAATGTCCTGGATACGTTCTCCATCCACCTCCGGCCCCGCATTTTCCGCAAATTACAGCACCACATCGCCAAGGTGACGGGCCTGACCCAGGCCGACCTGGACCGGGGCGAGCCCATCGTGCAGGGGCTGCGCCGCTTTATGAAGTGGTGCGGCCCGGACGCCGAGTTTGCGGAGTGGGGCATGGACGATGTGCCGGTGCTCAAGCAGAATCTCTTCCTGTGCAATCTGGATGAGAGCCGCCCGACCGTCTGGTATGATCTGCAGCAGGTCTTCCTGCGGGAGCACCCCCGCAAGGAGGGCGAGGGGATGACGCTGGAGAGTGTCGTCACCCGGATGGGCATTCCGATGGATCGCCCGTTCCACGATGCCCTGTCCGACACGCTCTACACCGCCGATGTCTGCCGCAAGCTGGACCTGCGGGCCGGGCTGGCGGCCTACCCCACCGAGGACGAGGCTCTGCACCAGAGCCTCTGCCCGGCCCCCGGCGATTACCGGGATTTCAAAGTCTTCCGCGGCTATGTGGAGCCATCTACCTGGCGCATGGATCCCGCCATCAGCGTGGCGCAGTGCCCGGTGTGCGGAGAAGATCTGACCCCGGACGAGATCTGGCTGAAAAAGGGCAGCAACAGCTGGTATACGCTGGCCCAGTGCCCCCGCTGCCAGGGCAGCGGCAACGAGGCAGGCAAGGGCGTCCTGCAGCGGTACAAGCTGGCCCGGCGGGACGGCCTGCACTGGAGCTTTGCCCGCTGCGTGCAGGTGCCGGACGACGCGGGCCTGGCCCGCTGGCACAAGCAGCGCACCCAGCAGATCGAGCGGATGCGTGCCCGGGCCGAAAAGCAGGCGGAAGAAGCCGCCAAAAACGCCGCGAAATAAGAAAAATTTTGAAGGAAAACCCACCGTTCTTCCGTAACAAAAGGAGAGGACGGGTGCAAAAAGGCAAAAACGCTCAAATTCTGTTCATAGCCCCGTCATAGAATTTGGATATACTAGCTGCATAGAATGTGCGAAACGGGAAAGGATGAACGCGTGATGGACTGGACATGGTTCCACCAGCTGGGGCAGCTGGAGTTCTGGGAGGGCCTGCTGGCCGGGTTTGAGAATCTGGGCCCGCTGGTGCCCATCCTGCTGGCAGCGGTGGAGTCGTTTTTCCCGCCGCTGCCGCTGGTGGCCATTGTGGCCCTCAATGTGGCGGCTCACGGTGGGGTGCTGGGCTTTTTGTACAGCTGGATGGGGGTGGCCGCAGGCGGCACCATCATGTTCCTGCTCTGGCGGCGGGTGTTCAAGCGGTTTTTCTGGAAGCTGGCCAGCCGCTCCCGCAAGCTGGAACGGGCGCAGCAGTGGGTGAACCACTTTGATACGGCGTCCCTGTTTATGCTGGCCCTGCTGCCCTTTGCGCCCACTTCGTTCATGCACTTTGCCTTTGGCATGTCGGACATGGACGAGGGCCACTATCTGCGCACCGTGCTGCTGGGCAAAGGTGCCATGGTTGGCATGATGGCCGTGTTCGGACAATCGCTGCTGAGCAGCCTGCGCAACCCGGGGTATCTGGTGCTGGCCATTGCCATCTGGGGCGGGATGTACTGGGTGAGCAAGCAGTTCTGCAAGAAGCACGATATCAACTGAAAAGCGGTGCAGCCCAATGGAGCGATGGCTTACAGTGTTGTCGGATCTCCGGCAGAAAAGACTCCAATAGATCAGATGAGATAGAAGCTGACTGCTTCGGAAAAACATGAAAAAGACAGACTTTTCGCACAAGAAAGTCTGTCTTTTTTTGTGGAAAATAAGGAAAGAATCCGAAACTTCCATCACGATTTGCGAGAATTGAATCACAAAAGTCGATGGAATGCCAAACAGGGATGTGATATATTAGTTTCGGAGTTGCAAAAAAGTGAACATAAAAAACTTACAATAAAAAATACAATTGTGCATTATAGCTTGTTTCTTTGGACTTTTAGAAGCCGAGAAAGAACTTGCATGAAATCCTTGAATCATTTCAGGGCGCGAGCAAAGCCCTTGAAAGGATCATTTTTCAAACAGAAAGGAGGATACTGTTACACGATCGATCATCGCGGAAATTGAAACTGGATTTGAAAAGGAGAAGAACGATGAACCGTGTTGTGAAAACGACCATTGCTTCCGCTCTGGTGCTGTCTATGGCATTGAGCGGAACGACTGCCGCGATGGCAGCGGCACCAGCAGAGGAAGAAAACTGCATCTCGGCAGCTTCCATTGCGAATTGGGCAGAAAATACCAGAATCAAACTGTTCAATAAGAGCGTCTATGCCAAGTACAAACCAGGCGTTACCGTCGAGAAAGACGAGAACTCGCCCACTGGTTATACCGTCACTTTTATTTACAAAGAGCGGAAGAGCTATACTTCCAACGCTGGTCTGACGATCAATACGACGGAAAACCCGCTGACCAAGGTGGAGCTGTACAGTGATTGCTTTATGCTGTTCGACCCGGCCAGTGGTACGGCAGGCAGCATTGACGCTTCTCTGGCCTCCACTCCATATCAGTATGCAGCAGGTCTGGCTCCCGCCGGCGGCAACGGTGATACCACTTACTATGTAGAATTGGAAAAATTTGCGGATGGCCGCTGGGGAGTACAGATGCCGCTGTCAAGCGGCGCGTTCGTCTATAACTTCCGTGTGACTGCAGCGAATGGCGATCAGATCGCGCGGCTGGACGATCCCATCAATCCGACGATGACCAACTCGGCAACGGGGATCCACAGTCTGTCCAGTATGGTCTATGTCCCGTATGATGCGGCCAAGCAGGGCACCAGTGAGTGGGCAGACCGCTCGGTGGAACTGCCGCAGGCGGATGCAGGCAAGCGCGGAACGGTACAGACCGTTTCTTACATCGGGGCAGACGGCACGGAGCATGGTCTGGCCGTGTATCTGCCAGCGGATTATGATGCGAACCGCACAGAGCCTTATAAAGTGCTGTATCTGTCTCATGGTACGTCCGGTGATATCTATGGTGACGAGCTGCGCTGGATGAATGAGGGCGCCGTGCCCAATATTTTGGACAACCTGATCGCGGAGGGAAAGACAGAGCCGTTTATTGTTGTCACAATGAACAACCAGCAGTATGGTCAGGGGGCAGGCCACTCCGGACCCAATTGGAAGTACTCTGACATCGAGACAGATCAGATCAATTATATCATGCCCTATGTGGAGAGCCACTATCATGTCAGCACCACGGCAGAGGGCCGTGCTTATGCAGGTTTGTCCATGGGCGGCTCTACCACCAGTAATATGCTGATGCACCATACAGAGCTGTTTGGCTACTATGGCGTCTGGAGCTACGCGAATGTGGATGGTTCTTTTGGCGGCGTAGCGGGCATTACCGATCCGGGCGTGCGCGAGCATTTGTCTTCTCTGACGGTGAAGCCGAAGATCATGCTTGCTGCCGGAAACTGGGACTTTGGCCAGGAGCCTGTTAAGACCTTTGGCAAAAATCTGAGCGAACTGGGTCTGGATTATACCTATCTGCAGGTGCCCGCCGCCCATGACTGGGAGTGCTGGCAGCTGACCTTTGCAAATGCAGCAGAGAACTTCCTGTGGAAGTAATTTCGGACAGAATATAAAAAGCAAATGATAAAAAGGGGCTGTTGCGTTTTTTGCAACAGCCCCTTTTCAGGTCTGATCAATTCTCGGCCAGGTTGCCGGTGTAGAGCTGATAGTACTTGCCTTTCTTGGCGATCAGCTCATCATGGCTGCCGCGCTCAATGATGCGGCCCTGCTCCAGGACCACGATACAGTCTGCATTGCGGACCGTGGACAGGCGGTGGGCGATGACGAAGCTGGTGCGGCCGTACATCAGGCCGTCCATGCCGCGCTGGACCAGCGCCTCGGTGCGGGTATCAATGGAGGAGGTTGCCTCGTCCAGAATCAGCACCGGCGGGTCAGCGACCGCGGCACGGGCGATGGCCAGCAGCTGGCGCTGGCCCTGAGACAGGTTGGCACCGTCGCCGGTCAGCATGGTGTTGTAACCATCCGGCAGGCGCTGGATGAAGCCATTGGCGTTGGCCAGCTTGGCGGCCGCGATGCACTCTTCATCCGAGGCGTCCAGACGGCCATAGCGGATGTTCTCCATGACCGTGCCGGTAAACAGGTGAGTATCCTGCAGCACGATGCCCAGAGAGCGGCGCAGGTCGCTCTTCCGGATCTTCTGGATGTTGATGCCGTCGTAGCGGATCTTGCCGTCCGAGATATCGTAGAAGCGGTTGATGAGGTTGGTGATGGTGGTCTTGCCGGCACCGGTGGAGCCGACAAAGGCGATCTTCTGGCCCGGGCGGCCATAGAGGTTGATCCCGTGCAGAACAGTCTTTTCCGGCACATAGCCAAAATCGACATCGGTAAAGGTGATGTCGCCCGCCAGCTTGTGGTAGGTGGTGGTGCCGTCGTGGTGGGGATGCTTCCAGGCCCAGATGCCCGTCCGCTCCTCGGTCTCCACGAGGTTGTCGTCCCGGTCGTACTTGGCGTTGACGAGGGTGACATAACCCTCATCGGCTTCGCTGGGCGCATCCATCATCTTGAAGATACGCTCGGCACCGGCCAGTGCCATGATGATGCTGTTGGCCTGCATGGACACCTGGCTGATGGGCATGTTGAAGCTCTTGTTCAGGGCCAGGAACGCCATGACAGTGCCCAGCGTCATGCCGCCCACATTGCCCACGGCCATGGCCGCGCCCACCAGAGCGCAGACGGCGTAGCTCACGTTGCCCAGCTGGGCCGTGACGGGCATGATGATGTTGGCGTAGCTGTTGGCCTGCTTGGCGCTGTCTTTCAGCTTATCGTTCAGCTCCCGGAAACCGGCCAGAGCTTTCTGCTCGTGGGTGAACACCTTGACGACTTTCTGGCCCTCCATCATTTCCTCGATGTAGCCGTTCAGCTTGCCGAGGTCACGCTGCTGGGCGATGAAGTATTTGCCGCTCTGGGAGGTGATCTTCTTGGTGGTGAAGAGCATCAGGGCTACCATCAGCATGGTGACGACGGTGAGACGGATGTCCAGCATACACATGCTGACAAAGACGGAAACGATGGTGATGGCGCTGGAGATGAGCTGCGGGATGCTCTGGCTGAGCATCTGGCGCAGGGTGTCCACATCGTTGGTGTAAACGGACATGATATCGCCGTGGGGGTGCTGGTCAAAATACTTGATGGGCAGGCTCTCCATGTGGGTGAAGAGCTGGACGCGCAGGTTGCGCAGGGTGCCCTGGGTCACGTTGACCATGATGCGGGAATTACACCAGGCGGCTATGATGCCCACCAGATAGATGCAGCCCACCTTGAGCAGAGCGCCCAGCAGGGGAGCAAAATCAGGGTTGGCCTGCTGGGTCATGGGGATGATGTAATCGTCCACCAGCGTCTGCAAAAACAGGCTGGCCTGCACATTTGCCATGGCACTTGCCACGATGCAGAACAGCACGATGATGCAGTGGGGCAGGTAGTGCCGGAATACCTCACCCATGATCCGCTTGAGCAGCTTGCCCGGGTTCTCTACTTTGGGGCGCGGGCCGCCGACGCCGCGGGGGCCGGGGCCGTGAACCACTTTTGCTTTTTCCTGTGCCATTACTGCTCACCTCCCTGCTTGTCGAAGTCGCCGCTGCCCTGGGTCTGGCTGTTGTAGACTTCCTGATAAATGGCGTTGGTCTTCAGCAGCTCCTCATGAGTGCCCAGGCCGTTGATCTGGCCGTTGTCCAGCACCAGGATGCGGTCCGCATCCTGCACCGAGGAGATGCGCTGTGCAATGATGATCTTGGTGGTGCCGGGGATCTCTTCCCGGAACGCCTTGCGGATCTTGGCGTCCGTGGCGGTATCCACGGCGCTGGTGGAGTCATCGAGGATCAGGACCTTGGGTTTGCGCAGCAGGGCGCGGGCAATGGTCAGGCGCTGCTTCTGGCCGCCGGAGACGTTGCTGCCGCCCTGCTCGATCCAGGTGTTGTACTGATCGGGGAAGCGCTCGATGAATTCATCGGCGCAGGCCAGCTTTGCCACCCGGATGCACTCTTCCTCGCTGGCGTTCTCGTTGCCCCAGCGCAGGTTATCCAGGATGGTGCCGGAGAACAGCACGTTCTTCTGCAGTACCATGGAGACCTCATGGCGGAGGACATCAAGGTTGTAATCTTTCACGTCCACGCCGCCGACCTTGACGGTGCCGGTCTCGGCGTCGTACAGGCGAGGAATGAGCTGGACCAGGCTGGATTTCGCGCTGCCCGTGCCGCCGATGATGCCCAGCGTTTCGCCGGGTTTGATGGAGAACGTGATATCATTCAGCACCGGCTGGCCGGAGCCGTGCTTATACTGAAAGGAAACATGCTCAAACTCAATGGAGCCGTCGGCCACCTGCTGCACGGGGTTCTTGGCCGGGGGCAGGTCCGTCTTCTCGTCCAGCACTTCCACGATACGCTTGGCGGAAGAGGCGGACATGGCGATCATGACGAACGCCATGCTCAGCATCATCAGAGCCATGAGAACGTTCATGATGTAGCCGAACAGGGCGTTGAGCTGGCCGGTGGTGATGGCGCCGTGCAGGACATACTTGGCGCCGAACCAGCTCAGGGCGATGTTGCAGCCGTAAATGGCGGTGAGCATGGCGGGGTTATTGAAGCTCAGGCGGCTCTCCGCGTTGACGAACTGGTTGTACAGGCTCTCGCAGGCCTTGGTGTACTTCTCGTTTTCAAAGCCCTCGCGGACAAAGCTCTTGACCACGCGGATGGCCGAAACGTTCTCCTGCACGGAGGCGTTCAGGTTATCGTAGTTTTTGAACACGCGATCAAAAATTTTGAACGTGGGCACCATGATGGAAGCCAGCACCACCAGCAGGAATACCATCGCCACCACAAAGATCAGGGCCAGCGGGCCGCCGATCATGCAGGACATGAACAGGGCGAACACCAGATGCACGGGGGCGCGCACGCACATCCGCTCGATCATCTGGAACGCGTTTTGCACGTTGGTCACGTCGGTGGTCATACGGGTGACAAGGCCGGCGGTGGAGAATTTGTCGATGTTGGAGAACGAGTAATGCTGGATGCTCTCATACATGGCGTCGCGCAGATTGCCTGCAAAGCCCGTGGAAGCATCGGCGGCAAAACGGCCCGCCAGCACACCCAGCAGCAGCGCGAAAGCGGCCACCAAGAACGTGAGCAGACCATATTTGAGGATGGCGTTCATATCGCTCTTCTCGATGCCCTGATCGATGATGAACGCCATGATGGTGGGAAGCAGGATATCCATGATCGCTTCCAGCGCGGAAAGGAGCGGCGTCACGATGGCAGAGCGTTTGTACTCGCCCAGATGTGACGCTAACTTTTTGATCATCTGTAGTTTCCTCCTGTGGTTGATTTTGTTTGGTACAGAACAATTCTATACAGAACTTTTTGAATGTCAATGCAATTCAAAAAGGTTTCGGAAAAAGTTCATATTTGTGAATCATTCAGCCCGTTCTTGAGTTTGTTGAGCAGTCGGAGCAGCTCGGTGTTTTCTTCCTCTGTCAACAGCCCAGCTACAAATTCGTCGGTCTGATGGAGGGAGAGCATGGTCTTTTCGTGAAATTCCAGGCCTTTGGCTGTCAGCACCAGCATTTTGAGCCGGGCGTCCTGGGGGACGCTCTGGCGCTCAATGTAGCCTTTGCGCTCCATCAGCTGCAGAATGTTGGTCACGGTGGAGCGGGTAATGGAAAAATCCCGCTCGATGTCCCGCTGGAAGACTGGCTCACTCTGATGGGAGTAGAGATATTCCACGATCCACCCATGCATGGGCGTGCCCTGTTCCAGCCCGTTTGCCCGGGAGAACGCGTTGATCTTGCGGAAGATGAGGTTGTTTACCCGGCGGATCTGGGCCGGGATGACCTGCGGCGGCTCCCAGGGCGGGTTGTCGTGGGGAGGGCAGCAGCCGGGATGCACTGTTTTAAAATCGGTCAACATAAGAATCACCCTTTGGATCGTTTTGAAACGGAACTGTTTCAAATAAAACTGTTTGATACGGTACAATTATAGGCGTGAGAAAGGAAATGTCAAGAGAAAAAGCTCCCCAGCGGGGAGCTTTTTCTCTGAAAATATTGTTATTGTGCCTTCTGGCCCTGCAAAATCGCCATGACGATCTCGGGTTTGTTGGTCACGATGATCTCCGGGTTCTGCTTGAGGACACTGCGCAGGTCCCGGCGGCTCTCGTCGCCCACGGGCCAGGGGGCCACATGGTAGCCCATCTCCACCGCGCGCTGGAGCAGGGTGGTGTCCCGGAAGCAGACGTGGTACTCCGGGCCGACGTAGTCCAGCGGGAAATCAAACTGGGAGACATACTTGAGCATATCGGTCTGGTAATAGTACTGCTGTAAGATCTCCACCAGATTTTTGCCCGGGTAGTTGGAGGAGAGGGCGGTCAGGCGGTCATTGAGGTAGCGCACCAGCAGGCCGTTCTCCTCGTCCACCGAGTCTGGGTTCTCCACGATGGAGACGGCCTTTTCCAGCCCCTGCGGGCCGGAGAGCTCTTCCAGCAGCGGGTCGCCGTTGGTCAGGCCCAGATCTTCCCACAGGGCTGTGGGCGGGCAGAGGGAGGACTCCGTGTTCAGAAACAGGGCGGCGGTGCGGATCTCGGGCCGGATCTCCTTGATGCGGCCCAGCAGGCCGTACTGGAACGAGGTGAGGATGACTTTATCCTCCATGTGCGCATTGACCACCGCGTCGATGACCCGCTCCGGGAAATCGGCATCCCGGTCCAGATAGGGCTTGAGCTCAATGTGCATCATCTTCATGTCTTTGCCGATGTCCAGCACTTCCTCGATGGTGGGGATCTTCTCGCCCTCGTACTCGGGGCTCTTCCACTTGCCAAAGTCCAGCTGGCGCAGCTCGTCAAAGGTCATATCGTAGATATCACCCTTGACGCCGGTGTGCGCATCGGTGAAGAAATCGTGGGCAATGACCAGCTTGTGGTCCTTGGTGAGCTGGACATCGCACTCGAAGCCGTCGGCACCCAGCTCCTTGGCCAGCCGGAACGACGCCAGTGTGTTTTCCGGTGCCAGGTTGGAGGCACCGCGGTGTGCTATGATGAGGGGACGCATACAACTGCTCCTTATATTACAATGATTTGATCGCAATTCTAAAAATATCGTGTCACGAAACGACATATTTGCGATGTGCAAACCAACGATGTTGCCAACGCGTTCAAAAGTTGGTTTGCCATACATTGTCTCATCATACACGTTTTTATGGGCGGCGTCAATCAACAAAATGTGAATTTTATTTGGTTTGCAAAACCGCGCTCAGGCCAGGTCCTCGCCGTCCGACGCGATGACCTTTTTGTACCAGTAAAAGCTGTCTTTCCGGCTCCGCTTGAGGGTGCCGCTGCCGTCGTTGTCCTTATCCACATAGATGAAGCCGTAGCGCTTTTTCATCTCACCGGTGGAGGCGGATACCAGGTCGATGGGGCCCCAGGTGGTGTAGCCCATCAGGGGCAGGCCGTCCTCATGGATGGCTTTTTCCATCTGCTCAATGTGGGCCCGCAGGTAGTCGATGCGGTAGCTGTCGTGGATGGAGCCGTCCGGTTCCACGGTGTCCACGGCACCCAGGCCGTTCTCCACCACAAAGAGCGGCTTCTGGTAGCGGTCGTACAGGCTGTTCATGGTGACGCGCAGGCCCACCGGGTCGATGGCCCAGCCCCACTCGCTGGCCTTGAGGTAGGGGTTGCGGGCAGCCCCGGTCACGGCGTTGCCATCGGCATCGCCCAGCAGGGTCTTGTCCACCGTGATGCAGCGGCTGGAATAGTAGCTGAACGAGATGAAGTCCACCACGCCCTCTTTCAGCAGGGCCTCGTCGCCCGGCTCCATCCGGAGCTGAATGCCGGCCCGCTCCATCTTCTTTTTGGCCCAGACCGGGTATTCGCCCCGGGACTGGACATCAATGAAGAAATAATTGTCCCGGTCGGCGTCGGCCGCGGCCTGCACATCGGCGGGGGCACAGGTGCGGGGGTAATACTGGCCTGCCGCCAGCATACAGCCCACCATGGCCCCGGGCATCAGCCTGTGGGCCAGTTGGACGGCTTTGGCGCTGGCCACCAGCTCATGGTGGGCGGCCTGGTATTTGGTCTGCAGCACGTTTTCGCCCGGCTCAAACAGCAGGCCGGCCCCCATAAAGGGCATGTGGAGCAGCATGTTGATCTCATTGAACGTCAGCCAGTATTTCACCTTGCCCGCAAAGCGGCGGAACAGCACCTCGCAGTAGTGGGTGTAGGCGTCCACCATCCGGCGGTCTTTCCAGCCGCCGTATTTTTGGATGAGTGCAATGGGGGTGTCGAAGTGGCAGAGAGTGACCAGCGGCTCAATGCCGTATTTGTGACACTCGTCAAAAAGGCTCTCGTAAAATTTCAGCCCCTCCTCGTTGGGCTCGGCATCGTCGCCGTGGGGCAGGATGCGGGTCCAGGCGATGGAGAGCCGGTAGCATTTGAAGCCCATCTCCGCAAAGAGGGCGATGTCCTCTTTATAATGGTGGTACATGTCGATGGCCTCATGGGAGGGGTAAAAGTGCCCGGCGTCACAGTCCAGCATCTTCAGTGTGCCCATGGCCACGGGGAAGCGATCAGGACCGAACGGTACCACATCCACGCTGGACAGGCCCCGCCCGCCCTCGTTGTATGCGCCCTCGCACTGGTTGGCGGCGGTGGCACCGCCCCATAAGAAATCCTTTGGAAATCTGCCCATAAAAATGCCCTCCTGTTTGTGAAAAATTCTTCTGCTACCACTATACCCCATCTCCCGGCGGCGTGTCCAGTCACGCTTTGTACAAAAATCGGCCCGCGGTTTTGGCACTGCTGGCCGGGAAAACCAGGGGAAAGTACGACTTTTATCGTCGATACGACGAAAAACAAGGCTGATTTTTAGCAATTTTCACGAAGAAAACCGAAAAATGAGGGCATTTTCCTTGGATTCTGTTTCTTCCAAACGGACAGGTTCTGTGATAAGATATTGATGGAAGCTGAAAACAAAACCCCTCTGTCACCTGCGGTGACACCTCCCCTGACCGGGGTGACCCTGGCGTACCGCAAGGCTTTCTCTCTTTGCCAAAGGCTCTCCGGACAGGAGAGCTGGCGCGAAGCGACTGAGAGGTTTACACAAGAAATAGGAGTGTTTTGCTATGACAGAGTTTAAGCCCATCAAGGAAGGCAAAGTCCGCGAAATTTACGACAATGGCGACAGCCTCATCATGGTTGCCACGGACCGCATCTCTGCGTTTGATTACATCCTGAAAAATAAGATCACCAACAAGGGCAAAGTGCTCACCCAGATGAGCAAGTTCTGGTTTGATTACACTCGTGATGTGGTGCCCAACCACCTCATCAGCGTGGACAATAAGGACATGCCGGAGTATTTCCAGCAGCCCGAGTTTGAGGGCAAATGCACCATGTGCCGCAAGCTGACCATGCTGCCCATCGAGTGCATCGTGCGCGGCTACATCACCGGCAGCGGCTGGGCCAGCTACCAGGAGAACGGCACTGCCTGCGGCATCAAGCTGCCCGAGGGCCTGAAAGAGTCCCAGAAGCTGCCGGAGCCCATCTACACCCCCTCCACCAAGGCAGAGCTGGGCGACCACGATGAGAACATCACCTTTGAGCAGAGCATCACCGTGCTGGAAAAGCTCTTCCCCGGCAAGGGCGAGGAGTACGCCACCAAGCTGCGGGACAACACCATTGCCCTGTACAAGAAGTGCGCTGAATATGCCCTGAGCCGCGGCATCATCATTGCCGACACCAAGTTTGAGTTCGGCCTGGATGAAGAGGGCAATGTGATCCTGGGCGACGAGATGCTCACCCCGGATTCCTCCCGCTTCTGGCCGCTGGAGGGCTACGAGGCAGGCCACGGACAGCCCTCGTTCGACAAGCAGTTTGTCCGCAACTGGCTCAAGGCCAACCCCGACAGCGATTTCAACCTGCCGCAGGACATCATTGACAAGACCATTGCCAAGTATGAGGAAGCCTATGAGATGCTCACGGGCAAGAAGCTGTAAGAACTGCTGATTTTCAAAAACAAACTTTCAACCGCAAAGCACCCGCCCTGTGGAAAACGGAGCGGGTGCTTTTGGCGTAAAAAGTTTCGTTTTACAGAAAAATCACTTCTTTTGTTGCGCGGCGGGGGGCGGCGTGCTACAATAGCCAAGGTGAAATGGGGTGTGCGGCAAAACACCCTGCAAAAAACGGTGAAACGAGGAGAACGCCCCGCCGGGGCGCTGAAAGGAAAAACGGTATGGAACACAATAAGCGGGAAAAGATCATGGCGTACGTCAGCCAGTACGCGATCATCACCCTGAGCATCACCATCATGAGCGTTGGTGTGTATTTCTTCAAATTCCCCAATAACTTCGTCTTTGGCGGTGTGACCGGTGCGGCAGCTCTGGTGGCAAAGCTGACCCCCCTCTCGGCCTCGGCGTTCTCGTCCTGGGCCAACATGATCCTGCTGGTGGTGGGCCTCATCTTCCTGGGCAAAAAATTTGCCATGACCACAGGCTATGCCTCGGTGGTCATGTCGGCGGAGCTGATGTTCCTGGAAAAGTTCTTCCCCATGCACGGCTCCCTCTCCAACCAGCCCATGCTGGACCTGCTGTTTGCCATCGCTCTGCCGGCCATTGCCTCGGCCCTGCTCTTCAATGTAGGTGCTTCCTCGGGCGGCACGGACGTCATTGCCCTCATCGTGGAAAAATACACCCACATCCACAGCATCGCCGTAGCCCTTTTCCTCACCGACCTGTTCATGGTGGTGGCGGCCTGCTTCGTCTTTAACCTGTACACGGCACTGTATTCGTTCGTGGGTCTGACCGTGAAATCGCTGGTCATCGACGCCGTGCTGGAGCGGATCAAGATGTGCAAGGCCATCCTCATCATCTGTGACGACAAAGATCCCATCTGTAATTTCGTCATGCGCAAGCTGGTGCGCGGCGCTACCTACACTCCCTGCTTTGGTGCCTACACCGATAAGCCCCATTATATGATTTACACCACCCTCACCAACCGGGAGGCCGGCCAGCTGCAGGAGTTTATCCATAAGGAAAACCTCAACGCGTTCATCTCCATGCTGAGTACCACCGAAGTGTTCGGCAAGGGGTTCAATCATGCATAAAAGATCAGGGCCCCCGGCATATAGCCGGGGGCCTGATCTTTTACGGCCTGCCATCTTTATCCATTCTTTTCCGAAATGGATGGAGATTGAAAGACGCGATTTCACAAAACGAGGTTTTGGGCGCATAATAGAAGCAGGAAAAGCGGATTTTCCCGCTTTGTAAGCGATGTTTTTGTGGGAGCGGACAGCGGAGCGGAAACGCGGACGGAAACCAGACATGAGAAAATGGAATATTTCTTGTGTTCAAGCGAAATTTTTGCTGTTTCTTAACGAATATTAAGGCTGCGGCTATGATTTCTGTAAGGTTGTAAGGCTATCATAGAATCATCAAGGGCGGCCACTGGGCCGCAAGAACGGTATATTAGAAGGGAACACCCACCAAGGAGGAAAAAGCATGGAGATCAAGAAAGCAGCAACTGCTGGCACTCTGGAATCCAGCGATTGCATGGTGACGGTGGAGCCGGGCGAGGGCAAAGTGGATTTCTCCCTCGAGAGCTCTGTCATCAACCAGTACGGCAACCAGCTGCGCAAGGTCGCACTGGAGACGCTGAAGAACCTGGACATTGATAACGTCCGCATCACCATTGTGGACAAGGGCGCGCTGGACTGCACCCTGAAAGCCCGCATTGAGGGTGCGGTCTTCCGCTCCGTCGATCAGTATGAGAATCTGCCCTGGGGAGGTGCCATTCGATGAACAATCCCAACAAGAAGCGCCTGCGCCGCACGATGATGTTCCTCAATGCGCAGAAGCCCGGCCTCATCAAGGACCCTTACATCTATAAAGCCGACTCCCTGATGCTGGACCTGGAGGACGCTGTGGCCGAGAACCAGAAAGATGTTGCCCGTTTCAGCCTGTATCACGCTCTGAAGACCGTGGATTACCGCGGTGCTGAGCGCGTGGTCCGTATCAACGGCCTGGACACTCCCTACTGGCGGGAAGACATCCGTGCCTGCGTGGCTGGCGGCTGCGATTCCATCCGCATCCCCAAGACCGAGCACGCTGAGGACGTCCGCCGCGTGGCTGCTGCCATCGCCGAGGACGAGAAGACCTACGGCCGCCCCGAGGGCGAAGTCCTCATCATCGCTGCGCTGGAGTCTGCCCGCGGCGTCATGAACGCTTTGGAGATCTGCGAGAGCGATGAGCGCCTGTTCGGCATCGCTCTGTCCGGCGGCGACTACACCAAGGACCTGCAGACCCACATCACCGGCACCGGCATCGAGCTGATGGGTGCCCGCCAGCAAATGATCATTGCCGCCCGCGCCGCCGGTGTGCAGTGCTTCGACACCGTCTACACCGACCTGAAAGATATGGACGGCTTCCGCAAGGACGTGGAGAACATCCACCTGATGGGCTTCGATGGCAAGTCCATCATCAATCCTCGCCAGATCCCCATTGTCCACGAGATCTTTACTCCCACCCAGAAAGACATCATCTTTGCAGAAAAGGTCGTCAAGGAGATCGATTCCAAGAAAGCTCTGGGCATCGGTGTCTTCACCGTGGACGGCAAGATGATCGACATCGCCTTCTACGATGGCGCAAAGCGCACCATTGATCTGGCCAAGGCTTCCGGCGTGTATAAGGGGGATTTGTAATTATGATCAACGCAGTCGGCAGAGAAATTCCCGAAGAGATCCTGGAGCGCACCGGCAAAGAGGTCTTCCAGGGCAACAATTATAAAGACGGCAAGGCTTTCCAGAAAGCCAGCCCGAAAGTGACTCCCGTGATGCGCAACGACCACGACAAGATGGTCAAAGACATCCACGAGGCACTCGTCAAGTGCAATGCCCACGACGGCATGACCGTCTCGTTCCACCACCACTTCCGCGAGGGCGACCTCGTGGTCTGCATGGTCATGGAAGAGATCCACAAAATGGGCATCAAGAATGTCACCCTGAGCGCAAGCTCTCTGGGCAAGGCTCATGACGCTCTGGTCCCCATGATCGAGGACGGTACCATCCTGAACATTGAGTCCTCCGGTGTCCGCGGCAAGATCGGCGATGCCATCTCCCACGGTAAGCTCAAGGGTCTGGCTACCATGCGCAGCCACGGCGGCCGTGTCCGCGCCATTGAGACCGGCGAGACCCACGTTGATATCGCATTCATCGGCGCGCCCAGCTGCGACGAGTACGGCAACTGCTCCGGTATGGGCGGCAAGACCAACTGCGGCGTCCTGAGCTATGCTTATGTGGACGCTGAGATGGCCGATTACGTTGTGGCTGTCACCGATTGTCTGGTGGCTTACCCCAACTACCCCGCTGAGATCAACCAGACCAAGGTGGATTACGTCTGCGTCGTGGACCAGATCGGCATCCCCGAGAAGATCGCTACCGGCGCTGCCAAGCCCACCACCGACCAGCGCAAGATCCTGATGGCAGAGTACTGCACCCAGGTCGTGGCCAACACCCCCTACTTCAAGGACGGCTTCTCCTATCAGACCGGTGTCGGCGGTGCATCCATCGCTTCCACCATCTCCCTGAGCAAGATCATGGAGGAGAAGAACATCCACATGGGTCTGGGTGTCGGCGGCCTGACCAAGCCCATGTGCGAGCTGCTGGACCGCGGCCTGGCACGCAAGCTGGTGGATACCCAGGACTTTGACCTGGACGCGGTCAATAACGTCCGCTCCAACCCCAACCATTTCCCCATCTCTGCGGGCGAGTATGCAAGCCCCATGAATAAGGGCGCGTTCGTCAACAAGCTGGATTACGTCATCCTGGCTTCTCTGGAAGTCGATACCCACTTCAACTGCAACGTTGTGGTTGGTTCCGACGGCATCATCACCGGTGCACAGGGCGGCCATCCCGATACCGCACAGGGTGCCAAGTGCACCATCGTCATCGCTCCGCTGCTGCAGGGCCGGATCCCCGCCATCTGCACCGATGTGACCACTGTCACCACCCCGGGCGAGAGCGTGGACATCGTTGTCACCGATTACGGCGTGGCGGTCAACCCTGCCCGCCCCGACCTGCTCAAGGCTCTGCAGGACGCTGACTGCGTGCCCCTGAAGACCATCGAGGAGCTGCGTGACATCGCTTACTCCATCGTCGGCGAGCCGGACAAGGTCCAGTTCGGTGACCGTGTGGTCGGTATCATTGAAGCACGCGACGGCACCATCATGGACGTTGTGCGCGAAGTCAAGCCTTTCTCTTTCCGCGAAGATTGAGTGTTCCCGCTCAGCGGTTCTTCTGCGGCCTGCCAACCGCAACTTTCGGAATTGATTCACGGAAATTCCTTTCGCTCTTCTTCAACCCGCTGAGCAACGCAGACACACAATTTCATGCGATTCTCCTTTTAATGGTTTTGTGTTTTATACCGGCATAAAACCAAAAGCCCCCGGCTGCACCGCGCGCAGCCGGGGGCTTTCTATGTTGTGAATGAAAAAATACCGTGTTTACGGCACAAACCGATATCCGACGCCCCGGATGGTGATGATATGCTGCGGGGTACGGGCGTTGTCCTCGATCTTGCTGCGCAGGCGGTTGATGTACACCATGATGGCATTGTCGTCCACGGCGATCAGGTTGCCCCAGATCTGCTCGTAGATCATGTCTTTGGTAAACACCTGCTGCGGGTGGCGGACAAAGAGCAGCAGGAGGGAGCGCTCTTTCTCCGAGAGGTTGAGCTCCACATTGTTTTTGTAAAACCGCATGGTGGTGGTGTCGCAGAGGAACGGCCCGCAGCTGATCTGCTGGCTGTTCTCCTGAGAGAAGCTCTTGCTCCGGCGGATGAGGGCTTTGACCTTGGCCCCTAAGATCTGCGGGCGGAACGGCTTGGTGACATAATCGTCAGCACCCAGCGAGAGGCCGTACATGAAATCGTAATCCTCGTTGCGGCCGCTGATGATGATGACCGGGGTGGTGACGCCGTTGCGGCGGATGGTCTGGATGACATCAAAGCCCTCCATATCGCCCAGGGTGATGTCCATTAAGATCATATCCAGCGTGTTGCTCTGCCGTGCGATGAGGTCCAGCGCCGCCGCGCCGCTGTTCACCACAAGGGGCTCCATCTCGTTGCTGACCATTACTTTGGATAAAAGTTTGCAAATTGCCGGATCATCGTCTACAATAAGAACATGGTAAGACATGGTTGCTTCACCGTACTTCCTCTGACCAAAACCGTCGAAAATTGACACTTGAAATTGATACTTAATTAACAGTATAACATTTTTAGCCGGGAAGAGCAAGAACCTGCCCGGCTGAAAGGAGAAACCGCCATGAAACCGAACAAGCCGAACGCACAGGAAAAGCGCTCCACCCTGGAAACGCTCCACACCCTCTGGGTGCCAATGGTTGTGGGAGCCGTTCTTCTGGTCATGCTGGCCATTGTGGCAAATCTGGTCTGGAAAGATTACAGCACGGCCCTGATGGAAAGCCAGACCCGCCAGATGGAGCTGGTGGTGCAGAGCCTGGCCGACAGCATCGAGTTTTCGCTGGAGGAGTACCTCGACCGCCTGGACTCCGCGGTTGCCAAGGTGGAAGCAAACCCGGACTATAAGCCCACGCTGGCCCCCAGCGATACCCTGAGTGATCTCTGGCTGGAGGACAACGATGGCAACATCGTTTACAGCTGCTACGGCATTACCGCCCTGAGCGATGTCCTCATTACCCGGTCAGAGGGCGTTTCCTACTGGCAGTACCACCGGGGCGATACCCATTACCTGGTGCTGAAAAAAGCGGTGGGGAAGCAGAGCGTCTGCCTGGTGGTGGATTCCACCACCCTCTACAAGCAGCTGGTCTCGGATATCCGGGTGGGCACCAACGGCTATGTGATGATCAAAAACGCCAATGACATGGTGGTCATGCACCCGGAACCGGCCCAGTGGGGCATCCAGGTGGTGGATGGCCGCCAGAAGCTCTATGCCTACAAAGATCTGGACCTGACCAGCCTGAGCGAGCTGCTCAAGGCCCAGCGGACACAGGACTCCGGTATCCGGGATTATTACTCCTACTGGTGGACCGACCCCAAACTGCCCCGGGTGCATAAGATCAGCGCGTTCCGGCATCTGGATGTGGGGAGCAGCTTCTGGATCGTCAGCGCCGTGGTGGATTACGACGATCTCTACCAGCCGGTGCGGGACAGCTTTTTGAAGATGGCGCTCATGTTCAGCGCCGTTGCGGTGGTTCTGGTGCTGTTTACCGGGATGATATTCCGTTTGCAGCGGAAGAACCAGCGCAGCGTGACCAAGATCAACGACCTGCAGGAGGTCAACGAGGCGTTGGAAGAGCTGCAGAAGAGCCGGGAGTCTCTGGCGCACGACCAGCGGCTCCAGCTCATGGGCACCCTGACGGGCGGCATCGCCCACGAGTTCAACAACTTCCTCACCCCCATCACGGGCTATGCCGACCTCATTATGGCCGACGCCGACCCCGAGAGTGAAATTTATGACAACGCCCGGGAGATCAGCGAAGCTGCCGAAAAGGCCCGGGACGTGGTGAAGCAAATTTCTTCCATGAGCCGGAAGAACGTGGAAACGGTCTATGACGCGGTGCCCGTGGAAAGCCTCATCGAGCACACCTGCAAGCTGGTGGAGACCAACTGCCCCAAACAGGTGCGGCTGCGGCAGGAGCTGGAGCTGCACGGCGAAAACGTGCTGGGCAACAGCACCCAGCTGCAGCAGGTGCTGCTGAATATCTGCATCAACGGCATCCACGCCATCGGCGTGGGGGAGGGCAGCCTGACCCTGCGGGCAAAAGCTGTCCCCCGGGAGGAGCTGGCGGCCCGGATCCCCGAGGAAAAGATCTCGGACGACTGGCAGAGCTATGTCCGCGTCAGCGTCACGGACACCGGCTGCGGCATGGAGAAAGATACGCTGGCCCACATCTTTGAGCCGTTCTTCACCACCAAAAAGCAGGGCGAGGGCACCGGCCTGGGGCTGGCATTGGCGGAGCAGATCATCAGCACCCACCGGGGCCACATCCTGGCCGAGAGCACCCTTGGCCAGGGGACAACCTTCTATATCTACCTGCCCGTGCTGGAGCAGCAGCGCGCCCGGGAACAGGTGCAGTGGGGCGTGGACCACAAGCTGCGCATCCTGGCTGCGGACGACAACAAGAAAGTGCTCAATTTGCTGGAGAAAGATTTCGGCCGTTTTGGCTTGGAAGTGCTCACCTGTTCCCGCCGGGGCGAGGTACGCACCCTGCTGGAGACCCAGCCCTTTGACGCCCTGGCCATCGACGAGAGCCTGACCGGCGGCAGCGGCGTGGAGCTCTGCATGTCCATTCAGGGCAAGTACCCGGCTCTGACCCGCATCGTGATGACCAGCATTCCCACCCGTGAGATCGTGGATGCCCGCCGCCATGGCGTGATCGACGGTTACATCCTGAAGCCGGTCTCCGCCGCCACTCTGCTGGAAGAAATTCGTGCCTGCAGGCGGAGCGAGAAGCAGAAATAATTGTATACAAGTAAGCATACGGACTCTTACAGGATATTAAGTCCTTTCTTAACAAACCGTAATGGACGGCGCTTTGGCGTGTAAGTTTACAGGGCTATACTGGAACCATCGAAAGAGGGAATGGAAGTCCAGTAGCAACTGGAATGCCATCCCGTATACGGAAAAAGGAAAGGAAGTTAACCAACATGAGTGATACGATCCTCGCTCTGCTCGGCTTTGCAACGGTGATTGCGGTCATCGTTCTGCTGCTGCGCAATGTCACGGTCCCTGCACTGGCTTTCGTCAGTGTCTCGACCATCACGGCTGCCATTCTGGTGGCAACCGGTGCGTTCACCCTCGATGAGATGGCAGGCTTTATCAAGGAAGGCGTGAAAGGCGTCCATGGTACCGCGATCCTGTTCATCTTCTCGGTCCTGTTCTTCGGCGTGATGACCGACGCCGGAATGTTCGACAAGATCATCGGCGCGCTGATGAAAAAGGTCGGCAACAATGTGATCGGCGTTGCCCTGATGACCTGCCTGATCGCCATCATCGGCCATCTGGACGGCGGCGGCGCTTCCACGTTCCTCATCACCATCCCCGCCATGCTGCCGGTCTACAAGCGCCTGCACATGCGCCGTGAGACCCTGCTGCTGATCTGCGTTACGTCGATGGGTGTCATGAACCTGTTGCCCTGGGGCGGCCCGACCATGCGTGCCGCCAGTGTTCTGGGCGTTGAGCCCAATGACCTGTGGAGTCAGATCGTTCCGATGCAGGTCGTCGGCCTGGTCCTTGCTGTCGGCACTGCCATCTTCTGGGGCTTCCAGGAGAAGAAGCGCATTGCCAAGCTGGGCGACGCTGCCGTAGAGGATGCCGGCAAGTACGATGATTCGGATAGCGAAGAGAAGAACAATGAGCTGGCTCGCCCGAAGAACTTCCTCTTCAATGTGATCCTGACCCTGGCCGTCATCATCGTCCTGGTCATGGACATCTTCCCATCTTACTATGTCTTCATGGTTGGCTGCGCTCTGGGCATTCTGGTCAACTACCGCGGCAAAAAGCTGCAGAACTCCATCATCAAGAGCCATGCGGCTTCCGGCCTGACCATGGCCTCCACCATTATGTGTGCCGGCGTCTTCCTCGGTGTCCTGAGCAAGAGCGGCATCATGGAGAAAATGGCCATCATGATGGCCGGCGTCATCCCGGCTTCCATGGGCAAGTTCCTGCCGGTCATCATCGGCGTCCTGAGCGTGCCTCTGGCTCTGCTGTTCGATACCGACTCTTACTTCTACGGTCTGCTGCCCGTCCTGATCAGTGTTGGCAACCAGTTCGGCGTCAACCCGGCTCACATTGCCATCGCCATGGTCGTCTGCCGCAACTGCGCCACTTTCATCAGCCCGGTGGCTCCCGCTACCTATCTGGGCATTGGTCTGGCCGGTGTCGAGATCAAGGATCACATCAAGTACTGCTTTGGCTGGCAGTGGGGCGTGTCCCTCATCTGCCTGGTCGCAGGCCTGATCCTCGGCGTCATCACGTTCTAAGTTTCCCATTCCGCCGCTCGGCCGCTTCCCGCAAGGGCAGCCCGGGCGGCTTTTTTGAAAAATCCCGATCCCCATTCTGAATCCCTCAAAGGAGGCTGCTGCAATGAACCAAACCCCTGTCTGCACCGCGGCCGACGCCATCTATCGTCTGGCGGCGGGCAACCTCAAATATCTCAATGCGGAAAGCGGACACGGCGATATCTCCCGCCGCGTCCGGCTGGCCACCTGGGCGAAAGGCCAGTCCCCCTACGCCATCATCGTCACCTGCTCGGACTCCCGGGTCATCCCGGAGAGCATCTTCTCAGCCGGCATCGGGGAGCTGTTCGTCATCCGGCTGGCGGGCAATGTGATTGACGACCACCAGCTGGGCAGCATCGAGTACGCGGCCGGGCACCTGGGCTGCCGGTTGGTGGTGGTGCTGGGCCACACCCACTGCGGCGCGGTGGATGCCGCCATCCACTACGAGCCGGAGGGGTATCTCAAGTACATCACCGATGAGATCAAAAAAGCCATTGGCGATGAAAAAGACCCCTATAAGGCCAGCTGCAGGAACGTGCGGCACAGTGTGCAGGAGATCGAGAAGAGCCTGTGCATCCACCACATGGAAGAGGAAACCGGCCTGCGGGTCGTCGGTGCGATGTATCACATCGAGGACGGCAGTGTGGAATTCCTGTAAAATTGAGATCATTGCGGCAAAAACGGGTCATTTCCTGCGGGAAATGGCCTGTTTTCTTTTGACAATGCCCGCTGGACAGGCTATACTAACTCTGAATGGAATCGACTGGAAACGGAGGAGAGACAAGATGGTACAGGTAGACCTCATCACGGGCTTTCTGGGAGCGGGCAAGACAACATTCCTGCGGCGGTACGCGGCATATCTGGCCGGGCAGGGGGAACGTGTCTGCATCCTGGAAAACGATTTTGGCGCGGTGAATGTGGACGCCATGCTGGTACAGGACCTGCTGGAACTGGGGTGCGAGATCGAGACGATCAGCGGCGGGTGTGACTGTGACACCCACCAGCGCCGGATGCGCACCAAGCTCATCTCCATGGCCATGCGGGGTTTTACCCGGGTGCTGGTGGAGCCCAGCGGCATTTTTGATGTGGACGAGTTTTTTGACGTGCTGCGGGACGACCCGCTGGACCGCTGGTATCAGCTGGGCAATGTGATCGCCATTGTGGACGCCCTGCTGCCGGAACAGCTCTCGCCGCAGGCGGATTATGTCCTGGCATCCGAGTGCGCCAACGCGGGCCTTGTGCTGCTGAGCCGCAGCCAGCTGGCCAAACCCGGCCAGTGTGAAGCTGCCGTGGCCCACCTGAAACGGGCACTGACGGCCTGTAAGTGCAGCCGGGTGTTCCAGCCGGAGGGGATTTTGGCGAAAGACTGGGCCGCCCTCACGGAAGCGGACATGGCCCGGATCGCCCGCTGCGGGATGCGGCAGGCCAGCTGTGAAAAGCTGCATTTTGAGGAGCACGAGGCCTTTTCCTCGGCGTATTTTCTGGAGCTGGAGCTGCCCCGTGCCCGGCTGGAACGGAACATCCCCGGCCTGTTTACCGACCCGGCCTGCGGGCGGGTACTGCGGGTGAAAGGCTTTGTGGAGGAAAACGGCCAGTGGGTGGAGCTGAACGCTACCGCCGACGGCCTGACGGCAAGCCCGCTGGCACAGGGCCAGCAGGTGCTCATCGTGATTGGCGAGGGGCTGGACAAGGCAGCGATCGAGCAGAAACTGCGAAACTGAATTTTTTGCAGCGGACAGGCAAAGAAAGTGGGGAAAGAATTTGCTTCTTTGCGGTACCTGGCGTATAATGGAACCAACAAAACAAGGGAGGAAGACCCCTATGGATGGTACGCTCCTGCAAAAGCCCTCGGCCCGCCGGGTGATCGGGATGGTCGTCGGCATCGTCATCATTGGACTGGGCATCGCCCTGTTCAAGCAGTCGCACCTCGGCAACGATTCCATCAGCGCTCTGAACATGCGTCTGGCAGAGCTCTTTGGCATCTCGCTGGGAGTGCAGAATATTGCCGCCAATCTCCTGATGTTCGCCATTGAGATCTGGGTGGGGCGGCAGTACATCGGCCTTGGCACATTCGTCAACGGCATCTGCATCGGTTTCATCGTCACCGCGTTCTATGACCCCATTGCAGCGTTTTTCGGCCCGGCGGCGTCTTTGCCGGAGCAGCTGCTCTGGGTGGCGGCAGCGGTCATCGTTACCGCGTTGGGGGCTTCGCTCTACCAGACGGCAGACCTTGGCATCGCCCCTTACGACGCGCTGGCGCTGGAGCTGCGGGACCACACGCCCGTGCCCTATTTTGGCTGCCGTGTCTTCACGGACGCGGTCTGCGCGCTGGCCTGCTGGATGCTGGGCGGCCTGGTAGGGCTGGGCACGCTGATCTGCGCGTTCTGCCTGGGGCCGGTCATCCAGTTTTTCAACGGGCATTTTTCGGAAAAAGTGCTGCGGTATCAGCCGCGGAAAACCTGAGCATCGGATCTGCACCGTCACGGGAATGAGGTGCAGGCGGCCCTGCGGCAGTGCGGGAAGACGCCGTAGGAGGACGCTCCCAAGGGGGAATAGCGAATGGCGGAAATGGAACATTACCCAAATTTTCAGAAAGACAATTACATCCACCCCAAAGCTGCATGGGATAAACTGCGGATGGCAGGCGCGCGGCGGCAGAATGTTTACCTTTACGCGGCCACGGGCTATGGCAAGACGGAGCTGCTCCACCGCTATCTGCGGCGGCGCAGGCATATCTGGCTCAGCGGCGAGGGCCTGACCGTGGAGACTCTGCAGGAGATCGCGCTGCCGGCAGAAGCCACCATGGTCATCGACGACCTGGCCCGGGTGCTGGACCCGGCCGTCCGGCGGGAGATCGTGTCCATGCTGGATCAACCGGGGGTGTGGCTCGTTCTGGCGGGCCGCTGCCCGCTGCCCAGCTGGCTGACAGGGCCCTACGTCAATGGCCGTCTCAGTGTCATCCCGGAGGAAGACCTGAGGCTTTCCGAGAAGGAGATTGCCCAGCTGTACCTTTCGTGGGGCGTTCAGCTGCCCCGGAACCTGCTGGAAAAGCGGATCATCCCGCTGGTAGAGGGCAGCCCGTTGGGGGCCCGGCTGCTGGCTGTGGAGATGAGCCAGGGCTCCAGCTATACGGAGGAGCTGATGAATGACCTGACCCGGAAGTTTTACGAGTACCTCAATCAGGCCATTTACAGCGAGTGGCCGGAAGAGATCCGGGAGATGATGATGCAGCTTTCGCTGCTGGAGCATTTTACCATCCAGCAGGCGGAAGAGATGACCGGGCGGAGCGATGTGAACCGCCTGCTGGCCCAGGCTGCCGAGGTGGGCAACCTGTTCAGCTTCAAAGACGGCGGTTACACCCTGCGGCCCGCCGTCATCAACAGCATGAAGCTGCGGATGGAGACGGTCTGCGATCGGGTGCGGAAAAATGAGCTGCTCCGCCGTGCAGGCACCATCTGCGAAAAAGAGGGCAACATCCCCCGGGCACTGAAGCTGTATCAGGACGGCCAGTGCGAGAAAGAGATCCACGCCCTCCTCATCGACAACGCCCGCCGCTACCCCGGCGGTGGCTATTACTATGAGCTGACGCCCGCCTATCTGGCCCTGCCGGAGGAGGAAGTGCGCTCCTCGCCCGACCTGATCGCGGCGCGGAGTATGCTCTACTCGTTGGCGCTGAACGCCACGGAGAGCGAGCGCTGGTATGCCGTGCTGCAGGAATATGCCGCGGGCCACCCGGACCCGGAGGAGCACCGCCTGGCGGAGAGCTGGCTGGTCTATCTGGACATCAGCCTGCCCCACCGGGGCAGCACCAACCTCATCGAGGTACTGGACGAGGCTGCCCGGAAGATCCAAACCGAGCGTCTGGTGATGCCGGAGTTCTCGGTGACGGGCGGCCAGCCCTCCCTCATCAATGGCAGCAAGGACTTCTGCGATTGGACGCGGGATGATCAGACCATGGCGTTCCAGCTGGAAAAGCATGTGGGCGAGGTACTGGGCCCCTACTCCAAGGGGCTGGTGTCCATTGGCCTGGCGGAGAGCCTGTTTGAAAAGGGCGGCAATATCTACAAGGTGCTGGAGCTTGCCAACCGGGGCCTGATGGAGACCATGAATGGCGGCAAGTTTGAGCTGCAGTTTGTGGGCGCGGCGCTGGTGGCCCGGGTGTATCTGGTCACCGGCCATCCGGGCGACTCGGTCAAGACACTGGAAGAGATAGAGACCCGCGCCCAGCAGTGTGGTGCCCGCCGCGTGGTGCGGAACGTGCGGGCCATGCAGAGCCGGATCAAGCTCTGGCAGGGCCTGGTAGAGGACGCGGTCCGCTGGATGGAGAACGAGCCCCAGAACGAGATCCATTTCAACGTGCTGGAACGGTACTGCTACAATACCTTTGTCCGGGTGTACATGGCGCAGCAGCGGTATGATAAAACCGCGCAGATCCTCATGCGGCTGCGCAGCTATGCCAATATAGAAAAGCGGCCCTGGCTCCAGATGGAGGGAGACCTGCTGGAATCCATCATCCGTTACCGCACCGGGAACCCGCTGTGGAAAACGGAGCTGACCCAGGTGCTCCGCCGGGCTGAAAGCTACCACTTTGTCCGGCTGTTCTGCCGGGAGGGCGCGGCGCTGCTGCCCCTGCTACAGGAGCTTGGCTGCCCGGAGGGCGTGGACGAGGCCTACTGGCAGGAAGTGCTGGGCGAGACCCGCACCATGGCCGAGGCTTATCCGCTCTACCTGAGCACCAATGCCCCGGCGGCACTGCCGGGCGCGGTGCAGCTGAGTGAGCGGGCCCTGCAGGTGCTGCGGCTGCAGGATCGGGGCCTGACCCGGTCTGAGATCGCCCGGCAGCTCCAGCTCAGTGAGCGGAGCGTCAAATACCAGTGCGAGCAGGCCTACCACAAACTGGGTACCAGCAACAAGGTGGAAGCCCTTGCCGCCGCTGTTTGCGTGAAAAATTACTTTTCAAATTTGAACAGGGGAGCGCCTGCGGCCACGATGCCGCCGCCCACGATCTGCATTTCGGGCAGATCGTCCGCGTTGGTCACGATGAGAGCCGTGGCCGTGGGGTGGCCCGCTGCACGGATGGCGTCCAGGTCGATCTTGAGCAGCGGGGTGCCGGCTTTGACTTTCTGGTCTACCTTGACCTGTGCCTCAAAGCTCTTGCCCTGCATCTCCACGGTGTCCATGCCCACATGGATGAGAACCTCAATGCCGTCATCGCTCATCAGGCCAACGGCGTGCAGGGTGTCTGCAATGGTGGTCACGGTGCCATCAAAGGGGGCGTAGACCATATCGCCGGTGGGCTCCAGGCCGCAGCCGGGGCCCAGGATGGCAGTGGCAAACGTTTCATCGGGCAGCTGCTCCAGCGGGATCACCGTGCTGTCGATGGGGGCCAGAACGGTCATCTTCTGGCCGGAAAATTTGGTGGCGGCAGCCTTGCTGCCAAAGATCTTGTCAAAAAAGCCCATGGGTATCTTACCTTCCTTTCAAAATTCAAGATATCATACCAGGGGGGAAAATGCAAGCAACAACCTGCACAAAGACAGGCCGCTGTTTTTGGCAGTTACAGCAGGGCCAGCAGCTGCCGCGCTTCCTCCATCCGGGTAGCCCAGCTGGTGGCGATCCGCATCACCGTGTGGGTGTCGTCGTATTTTTCCCAGAAGCCGAACTTTGCCTTGCCCTCCAGCGCTTCCAGCTGGGCGTTGGGGAAGACCACGAAGATCTGGTTGGTGGGGGAGTCCATGAAGAACTGGTAGCCTTTTTCCGCCAGACCCTTTTTCAGCACAGCGGCCGTCTCAATGGCGTTTTTGCTGATCTCGGTGTACAGGCCGTCGGTGAAGAGCACGTCGAACTGCAGACCCATCAGGCGGCCCTTGGCCAGCAGAGCGCCCTGCTGCTTGACCATGGTCATAAAGTGGGCGGGAGCGCCGTGGGGGAAGACGACGGCCTCGCCGCAGAGGGCACCTACCTTGGTGCCGCCGATGTAGAACACGTCGGTCAGGCGGGCAATGTCAGCCAGCGTGACATCGGTGCCCTCGCTGACCAGACCGTAGCCCAGCCGGGCACCGTCCATGAACAGGGGCATGTGGTAGGTGTGGCAGACGGCGGAAAGTGCTTCCAGCTCTGCCTTGGTGTACAGGGTGCCGTACTCCGAGGGGTGGGAGATGTAGACCATGCCGGGGAAGACGAGGTGGTCCATGTTGGCGTCGGCGTAGAATGTTTTGCAGAAATTCTCCACATCCTTGGCGGCCACTTTGCCGTTGGTGTGGGGCAGGCTGAGCACCTTGTGGCCCGTGAATTCGATGGCACCGGCCTCATGGGCGGCTACATGGCCGGTGGTGGCAGCCAGCACGCCCTCCCAGCGGTGGAGCATGGAGCCGATGACCACGGCGTTGGCCTGAGTGCCGCCGGAGATGAAGAAGACATCCGCCTCCGGGCAGGCGCAGGCCGCGCGGATCTTCTCTTTGGCGCTGGCACAATAGGGGTCGGTGCCGTAACCGGAAACTTTTTCAAAGTTGGTCTCTACCAATTTCTGCAAAATGGCCGGGTGGGCACCCTCACAGTAGTCGTTTTCAAAGTATAGCATCAGAGCTTTCCCTCCACAAATCAAGATAACCTAATAGTATCCCGAAATGAAAAAGGTGTCAAGCTAAGAAGATTTACTGCATCTTAAATGAGAATGTGGTATACTTTTCTGGTGAAGGAAACTCGGACGAGGAGGGACTGCGGGTGAAAGGGAAATTCCCATGGAAAGACATGCTCGTGTTGGGCGGTGCACTTGCGGCAGCGATTGCGGGCGTGGCGGCCATTCAGGCGGTCAGCGGCCGGATTGACGGCGTGGCATCCATGGTCTTTGTACTGGCTGCTTTTTTCGTCTCAATGTATACGGAGGGCTATCTCTGGGGCGTGGCGGCGTCGGTCATCGGAATGCTGGCGGTCAACTTTGCGTTCCGCTCGCCCTATTTTGCATTTAATTTTACTCTGCCGGAAAACCTGTTCTCGGGTGCCGTGATGCTGGTGGTGTCCATCATGACCAGCACCCTGACCACCCGCGTCAAAAAACAGGAGCAGCTGCGGATGGAGAGCGAGACGGAAAAGATGCGGGCGAACCTCTTGCGGGCCGTCTCCCACGACCTGCGCACCCCGCTGACGTCCATTTACGGGGCCTGCTCCACGGTGATCGAAAACTACGACTCCCTGGGCCGGGAGCAGAAGCTGAAGCTTCTGGGCGAGGTCTGCGAGGATGCCCAGTGGTTGAACCGGATGGTGGAGAATCTGCTGTCCGTCACCCGTATCGACAGCGAAAAGGTCTCGGTGAAAAAGACCCCCACGGTGCTGGAAGAACTCATTGACGCCGTGCTGGTCAAATTCAAAAAGACGCACCCGGGGGTGAACATCCATGTGGAGCTGCCGGATGATTTCATCGTCATTCCCATGGACTCCATGCTCATCCGGCAGGTGCTGACCAATCTTTTGGAAAACGCTGTTCTCCACGCGGAGGGGATGACAAAGCTCACCCTCCGGGTGTTCACGCTGGGCAACCGGGCGGTGTTTGAGGTAGCGGACAACGGCTGCGGCATCCCGAAAGAGCGTCTGCGCACCCTGTTTACCGGGACGCTGCCCTCGGAGAGCGAGGCCGACAGCGGCAAGCACGGCATGGGCATTGGCCTTTCGGTCTGTGCTGCCATCATCAAGGCCCACGGCGGTGAGATCAAAGCCGAAAGCAAACCCGGTGAGGGCACGACCATTCGGTTCTGGTTAGAGACAGAAGAAATCGAGACGGAGGAGACCGAAGATGAGCAATAATAAATTCAAGGTCCTTGTGGTGGAAGATGAGGCCAATATTTGCAGCTTCATTGAGACGCTGCTGGAGACCAACGGCTATCAGGCACTGGTGGCGCACACCTGCTCCATGGGCCTGACTCTGTTTGCCTCCCACAACCCCGACCTCGTGATCCTGGATCTGGGTCTGCCCGACCGGGACGGTCTGGAGCTGATCCGCACCGTGCGCCAGAAGTACATGACTCCGATCGTGGTGCTTTCAGCCCGCACCACGGAGCAGGATAAGATCGAGGCGCTGGACCTGGGGGCCAATGATTATGTTACCAAGCCCTTTGGCACCGGCGAGCTGATGGCACGTGTCCGGGCCGCCCTGCGGGTCAACCGCTACAGTACGGCGGGCAGCCTGCCCACCGGGACGTTTACGGCACAGGACCTGGAGATCAACTATGAGCGCCGTAAGGTGTTTGTGGCCGGGCAGGAGATCAAGCTGACCCAGACCGAGTACAACATTGTGGCGTTCCTCTCCGAGCATGCGGGCCGTGTGATGACCTATGCCGCCATTGTCCGGGCCATCTGGGGCGATACGGACTGCGGAAGCACCAAGAAATTGCAGGTCAACATGGCCAACATCCGCAAAAAGCTGGGCAGCCGCCCGGGCAGCAACAATTATATCCTCAATGAGCTGGGCGTCGGCTACCGGATGATCGACGAAGACGGTGACAGCAAACCGCTGGACCTTGCCGCGGAAGAGCACTGAGGATCCATGGTGCACAAAAGAACGGAAAAGCAGAAATGAATGCTCCCCGCCGTGGCCGGAAATTCCGCCTGCGACGGGGATTTTTGCCGAAGATACGCTGGATAAAAATAAGGAAAACTTTTTTGGAGAAAATGCTTGACATTTTTGGAATCCATGGTATAATTATCAACGTTCCGAGCCGAACGGCTCACGGACAAAAAC